>JGI24158J21664_10002395_pt1 | contig 22643 bp, 11 predicted proteins | sample Ectturendosymbi3_FD_21664 | JGI IMG/M metagenome (IMG submission 21664)
GTGGTACTGGGATCAACCCAGAAAGACACTAAAACGTGAAACAGTCCTCACGCTAAATTTAGTTAAAAACTATCACGTTTCGAACGGAAAATGCAGCTAAAAAACATTTTTAAAGAAATGTACTACGTCCGCTTTGCCTCTAACAAAAATAATCAAAAGGTCGTAGAAGAACAAGAGGTTTCACGAGGAACTAGCTGTTATGTCAAGATTTCTCTAATCAATTTGAAAGTTTCAGCAATTTGCGCGGTTCAACAGTACCCTAATCCTAATGTTATAAAGTTTCATGAAGGCAAATTGAGGCCTGTCTAAAGAAAAAATAGTACACGGACAAATAGGTAAAAAATGCCTTAGAAATACGACCATTTAAACTATCTCCCAAGTTTTGACACTTCCTGCATATTTGTGGTTAGCTACCAATTATTTACGAAATTTTCGATCAGAAAACGTTGTCTCAAGATAAATCTTGTAAGGAGATAATTTACCATTAGGACAAAGAAAAATTCCAATAAGACTTCTTAAGAATGATTAGAATACAAAATTTCATCTTTCTTCTTTGAAAGTTTCTGCTAATGTCAAAATTGCTATAAATTTCGGGGGAGGCAAATGCCCCCCCCTGGTTGCGCGCCTGACGTGGGCGTTCATTTAGAAGTATCTTTTGTTACATGCAAATGCATAAGACTCATTTCCAATATGTTACAACTGTCCGTATGTATTTCGGTATAATAAGGAGTTTGTTTGGAATATGGCGGTTTTGATTTAATCAGATAAATGATCTGAACTTCTTGCTTAACTGAAACAGAGATATTTATCCTAGATCTCCACGACAAAGTCAGTGGCCCAGCACAAATCGAATGTATCAACGCGTTTTTCTTTTTTCAACTTCTCCTTTTGTTGTTGCTGTGGCTGCAGTTGCACGTACTGTCATCATACCTAAGGAACAAAGTAAAACTGGGTGTAGCGTGGGTACAGTCAGAGCCGGATTAAAGGGTAGAGGGGCCCGGGTTAGTTTTCACTGGAGGGCCCCTATGACGTATTTCATGACGTCATCGTTTGTAAAATTTTTTTTGCTGATTCGCAACGTTCTCATTTGCTTTTTCCAGTAGTCGATTATATGTGCCTGCCGTATTAACTCAATTGTTAGCCGCCTTTGATTGTAAGCCGCACGAAATGGTGTTAAATATTATTGTAAGCTGCCCTTGATTCTAAGCCTTGTAAGCCGCTATTGAACATAGGTTACCTAGCCCTCTGAGATGCATTCGCGACGTTCGCGTACTCGTGCGTTACGCGTTAATTGGCAACCCGGATATTGATGATGCTTACACCACTACAACTGCCTTCTGTTTGTCATAATCCCTCCTGTGACGGATGTGCACTTGATGCTGAAGAAAATCGAATGCGAAAAAGAGTTTGGTCGACAAAACGTTGCCAAGGAAAGACTGAGCGTCATCTATACGTTTCGATAAAGTAAAGAAATAAAAAATGTAAGCCGCCCGTGATTATAAGAAGTATGAAATGATGAAAAAACTTTGTAAGACGCGGCTTACAATCGAATAAATACGATACTCAACTGCACATACAATTAGATGTGAGAAGAGAGTTTACGATATAAACACTACAGTGTATTATCTTACTAAGACAAAATATTTCCACAGGCTAGAAAGTGACTCGACAAGAAACCACATTAACCCGATCAGTAAACAGAAACTAAAGATTGCAAATAAAAACACCGGAAAAATAATATGTCAATATGACCAGCCAGTCTGAGCATGAAAGTTGTTTCCAAGCTAATATCTTGATTTTCACCTTCATTTTCAGGTGCTCTGGTTAACGCCACTTTTTTAACGGTGCTGCTTAAAAGCTTTGCTGGAAAAAAACGTTTCAGTCGCAGCGTTTTAGCTAACACTGCCAGATTCTTGCGTTTTTTCTCCTTAGTAACGTTGCCGTTTTTAGCTGCTGATGGCATTACAGCCTCGGCATCGCGTTAGCTCAGTGGTTCCCAGAAGTGGGCGGTACTGCCCCTTGGGGGCGGTGGGAACTCAAGGGGGGTGGTGAAGCAGAAATGGGCGGTTGGCGGGCGATAGGAAACCCAGTTAATAATTACATTTATGTTGTCTTACTAACTTTGAGTGACCAAATGTCATAAAAACAGTATGACCAACAAACATGTATGCATGTAATTTGTAAACAGAAACTTAGCGTTTTGGAAACAAAACAGAGGTGAAATTCTAGGAGATAAATTGATGAACTGCAGTTTCCATCACTAAAGGTAAGGCGCACAGTAAAACAGTCCTCCTCTATAATGAAATGATTATGGTTGGAATTTTCGTCAGCTGTACTTCTTGACACGGGTAAACTGCTACTTCAATAATGCCCGTTTTGTTACATTGAATATCACTGGTCAGGTGTGAGAATGCACGCTTAGAATCAGCCTGTAACCAAAAGCGTGAGCTAATTTGGGATGGAGTGGTTTAATGATGACAAATATCATAATAACCTTTACGAGTTCAATTCGAAAGCAGAAAGGCAATTTTAACTATTCTACAAATAGTGTTAGGTGCCAACAAGAATAAGTTACCTAATGGGAACCGAAAAGATTCCGGAAAACAAACGTGTGTTTCAGAACGCACTTTAGCTTGAGCAGCGCCAAGGAAATCCAGCGAGAGAGAGATGGTAATGCCAGTGGACGACTGCGAGTGTCACGGTTAAGTTCAAACACTTTTTATAAATCTGCAGATTAAAGTCAATCCTGCACTCCTGCACAATCAAAGGATACCAAAGGGTTTAGACGTGTTCTGATAAGTTTAGGCAATGTGCTGCACTCGAATAACGATGAAGAGGGTTTGTACGCCTGTTGCTGCACACAGAAGGTGGCTGTTAAAGGGTGTCACAGATTCAGTATCTTGGCTGTCACAGTCCACAGATATCTTCACGAAGTTCAATGAAGTTAATTTGCAATTGCACGGGAATGATGTTAACCCAGTTTAAAGCCAAATCAGCAATCTCCACCTTCTTGTCCAAGTTTAATGCTGTTCAAACGAAATCGAGACTGTCATGAACTCAAACAGTTTCCAGATCATGAACTCTAACAGTTTCCAACTACTAAATGAGCTAATTTACTAAATTAAGTTGTGTAGTGAAATGCATCTTTGCGTTCATTCTTGTTTTAATCATTTTCAAACATACCAAATATAAAATACGAAAAGATTGTGTTGATATGTGTGCTAGGCATGGTAGGGGGGCGATAGAAATTTGTTTGTCAGAAAAGGGGGCGCTACTCAAGAAAGATTGGGAAACACTGCGTTAGCTAAACACTGCAATCTCGTTTTCCGCTCTTTCGTTCTACAAATCGACTGATCAAAAACCTTCTCTGACGGACCACGCAATAACATGTGGAGTAAATGGCTTGACTAGCTTCATATGTTTATGATGTAACGCAAGAATAGTAGCCATCGGAGGAAAAGTGCGTTTGTACCATACGTTGCCCTTTATGACGAAACAAAGGTCAGCGGCTACCTTCAGACCGCACAAAGAAATTACGGAATCATTGATACTAAACAGCAACCACAGCAGAACTAGCTTTGCTGCTTAAGTACGCAAATAGTATCGTTTTCGCGACATTTGTGCAGTAGGCGTGATGCACGAATAGGCAAACCCATGACAAAAAAACGAATATTAGGAAAAGTTACAAGCAAAATTCAAATATAGTTGCATTGAACAAATCCAAAAATATTTACATTCAGTAGTGATTACTAAAACTGCCAGAAAGTCAAACTTGCAGAGAAATCATTAATGATACTCAACGCAACATCGGAATATAGAGTTTGTATTCTTGTATGTCTTTTGAACCACGACAATTTTTCAAACGAATATTTTATTTGAAACAAATAAATGTCATCACGGGGGAGCCCCTTGGAGCGGAAGGCCCCGGGCAATTGCTCCCGTTGCCCCCCCCCTTAATCCGGCCCTAGGTACAATGCTGCATACAATATGTTCTTAAGCTAAATTGCCAAAGGCACAGTATCTTGTGATATTGTAGAAAAATACTGTAAGAATTTACAAATGTGTTTATACCTAACCAACGCTCAGCGCTGAGGATTGGTGAAGGTAAGTTTTCAGAGGAATTGTGGGCGGACATGGATTAACACTGCTGCCTTAACCTAATGCTTTGGCTGTAATTGCTACGAAAGTTTATTCTGTTGAAGCGTGATGACGTACCGGTCACTACAGTTTGTGCTGCGGAGTTTACGTAAATGAGCGTCGCACGCAATCGCTTCCCATTGTCCGACTTCCTGTATTTTCTCCAGAGGTACCCAAATAAGAAATTGAAGGATGTCAGTGAAGCGTGAACAAGAAAACGTCAAGCAATTCAGCTGCTCGCACCTGCACACAGTTCTCCAGTTTGTGCGAACGGTGCGAATTTTGTTGGTAGTTTCGCACCATTTCTGAAATGTTGTCACAAGAAGAGGTGGAATCATCAAAGCTGCGAAGATGCAGCATATAAAAATCCATCGTGCCAATGTCCTGTAATATCTGACAACCTGAAGCAGTGGTTCTTGACGTGGAGCCACCTGCTTTAGTAAAGAAGGACTTTTCAAATCCTGAGAGGTAACTTGCCCAAGGGCGGATTTGGGGAGGAAAATGTCGGATTCTACGTTATTGTTTTTTCCTTCGACACGTCTGATGTTTCTAACATTATAATACTTTTTTCTGGCTTGCGTACCAGCAGCTACTAGCCCGTAGTCTAACAATTATACTTTAGGCTTTGCTGCATTTCTAGATTTTTCTGACATACGCAGTAATAGATTTGAGTTGTAATAACAACCAATCCGCTGTAGTAATGTAATGGTCTTGCGGATTGTAAAGAGACGGAGAACGTGACTTTTTCGGTGTGCTGTATCTAAAACTCTAATGTTCCTGTAAAAGCGTTTCTGATTAGTTTGAGACAGATAAATTCAAAAAGCTTCGTCAGTGTGTTGGAATGGCATTGCTTTTGACGTAACTAGATCTAGATGAAAAATTTTATTTAAAGTCTCTTTTTACAGACGCTTCGTTCTGTTCTAGAAGAAAAAGAACTCTGCCTCAAAACGTTGCCCAGAAGAATATTTTATCCTTTTAACAGTGCAATAAAAAGTCGATTTTTGTTCATTTTTTTGTGATACTCACTTCGGTGATCATCTTTTTTGTGTTTTGTGGTAGGAAAGAACTGAAGAGGTCGGGTGTTGGTAAGGGAGAAATACAGAATAAACATTGAGAGCCTCTGCTCTGGTATACCTTGACTTAAAAGTTGCACTTGCACTCTGTTCCAAAACTCTTGTATTGAGGAAACATTTCGTTGGGCCAAAATAGTTTGTGTTGGACAAAATGAGATATTTTGGTCAAAAATGTCATGCCTTCTAAAAATATCTGGTTTATTGCGCCTACGTTAGGGTTTGTAACGCTCTCGTTGCTTGTTTCGCTCAAATCGCACGATCTACGCACATACATTTCGCAATTTCACATCCATGCATTGAAAAATGACTGTTCTTGTAAAACTTCTGTGCACTCTTCCGGTCACACGATGTCTGGCAGAGGTCATTCAGTGGATTGAAGAGGATCAAAACGTCTTTCAGGTCAGCTGTGAATAACTTCCCTCTTGAATGGTCTTACACTTTTGCACATACATCAAGACATTCAAATTGACATTCAAGCAGCTGCTAACAATTTTAGACCCAAGTCAAATGGAAGCAGTAAGCGTGTTTGAAAAACGAGAACAAGAGAAATGATTCTGTATTTAATTGAAGTGATTCATGTGCTGAAAAACGTTGTGCATAATCGATGCAAAGGCACGTTCTGGACAGCCTACACAAGAGCTCGCCCAAGTAAACGGGCATAAGCATATGTAACAGAGACAGAGATAATCAGATTTAAATTTTTTTAAACCGATCTCAATAAACATCCGTAAAAGCAGTAAATCATCCGAAATTAAATTTAAAATTATTCTAATACTTAATATCTAAGTGCTTGTCCGAAAATCCCGTGCATTTACCAGTCGCACATAAAGATCCGTTTGCTTATATGGGAAAATGCTCTTGTGCTAGAGTATTAGCAAAACTTCTTTCGGGAGGGAACAGAGCACTAAACCATATGGAAAATGCGCTTTGAATACTTTTTTGTACTTATACTGCATCTTCAATTTTTCAAACACAGGCAAGCTTTACAAAATGTAAATTAGTTTTTTCTACACCATCCATGCTGTCAAGAAGACGGTTTTAACAGCGACGATCCTGGTGGAATCAGAGATCATCAAGTTGCTACAGCAACTTTTGCAAAGTTACAAATTTTCTGTTTTGTTAATGCTTTTTTGGCTGTTTTACCTTTTTTGCATGAAAATTTCGCTTGCTCGTTGTTGTGTTGGGCTCAGTCACTTGCGACTGGCAACTTCCACCCAGTCCTGCTCGAACTTGAAAGATGGTGTAACCTTGTTTGACGAACAAATATAACTAAAAATCAGTGCGCTGGAATCGTGCTGATTATGGTTACCGCTCTGATTATGGCACGTTCTGTAAACGTGGCAAAAACTCAAGAACGGTGTGAGCATTGGTCTAGCAGCATTCAGCATGACATCAATATCATAGATATAATTCTGCACCATCATTACGGCAAATAACATCAAGACGTGAAATCAAGGCCGGATTAAGGGTACTGTAGGCCTATGGCTAATGTGTATAGCACACTGGAAAATAAGAAATATTAATATTATTCTCCGTCTCTCTTTGGTAAATAAAATATTAAATGAAAGAGTCTTGCAAAAGAATTGAATTGCTTTTAATTAGTGCGATCAGATATTTCGTCAAATTTGATAAATTTTAGGAGATAATTCGGTAGTTGCTTGTAATAAAAACAATAAATAAAACAAATTGAGGGCCGAATTTTTCCCGGGCCTAATGCTATAGCCTTAGTAGCCTAATGGTTAATCCGGTCCGGTGTGAAATAACGGCGAAAAACTTTAATTATTTCCAAAAAAACACGTTGCGCTGGAAAACATCTTGGCTCCGATACGCGGTACCTGAAACCAGTTGCTCTAGTAAACGTCTGCCGTGCAATGGTTGATGGTATGGGCCATCTGTTGCTACTTAAATTCCAAACGTAACATCTGTACCTTTAACAGCACGTTTTGGAAAAAATAGAAAAGCTTTAATTATTTACATTTTTACGCTTTCGCTGCTAAACTTTCAATAAACTAAAAGAAATCGGAAACAGTTTCAAATGGTATTACTGAAGGAGCAAGATATGTAAGCAGAACGCGCAGCGATTGTCGAAACTTTTATAAAGCGCTGCTTAAAAACGAAGTAGTTAAACAAATGAATATGTTGACTAAATTTTTATTTTCCCAAAACGTTCTCAACTTTAGCCCCAGTAACCCTCTAAAACGTGGATAGGTTTGTTTCAAGCCGTTGGGTATAGACACCAACAGAATTTTCGGTCTGTCAAGATCAAGAATTTCATCATCGGGGGAAACAAAAGGTCTTGATGAAGCGCGCGAGGTATACGAGTCGTTTCTATATAGCTCACAATATCAAAATTGCAATGAATTGGGTACATCTTAAACAAATGTTTTTATATACACGTGATGAAGTAGTCACATAAGTTCCATTTTGCTTTCGATCAGTGCGGATTAACAATAGTAGCAAATGTAGCAATTGCTACGGGCCCCACGGTCTTTTGTGTAAAACTTTTTCATTAATATATGCAAGGGGTGGATATTAGATTTTAGTTGACCAAGGCAAACTTTTGGGAAGTGGGACCCTTTTCTTTACACGTGCTATACAGAGAAACTTTATTCGCTGAAAGCAAGTTAAATTTTTCGTTTTGTCTGGGAATTTGCTTCTGTGTGGCAGTCCATTTCACATTGCAAATTATTTGAAGTCATTTGATTTTAAATTGTTCTTTGTATACTTTTGATTTTAAATTGTTCTTTGTATACTTTTGATTTTAAATTGTTCTGTGTATATATTCTTTGTATGCACATTAAATTTGTTGAGGGGTCTCTTTTGGCGCTTTTGCGCATAATTGTTGCTTTATTTTGACTAACATATGACTTACCCCAGGGCTTATATAACTCTAAAGTTGATAAGCTCTTTAACAAAACAATGTAAAAAATAAGCGCGAAATTCTCCAAAGGAGGAGGCCCCTCACGGCATCTCTGAAAGAGGGCAACCCGAGATGACCGCCTCGTTTGCCTCCCCTGATAAACACCCTTGACGATATGTATGGAATTTTTCCAGTCCAAGGAGTGAATATTTTGCTAAATTTGACATCAAGCGATCAAGCGAATTATTAACTTCGGACCCCCAGCGTTGCGCTGCAGGCCACGCGCCAACTCAACCCAGCGCTGCTTCCGACCATGTTTGTTTTGTTTGTTTTTGCGCCGCAGCTTCTGGTATTTCCGGTAACTCGCAGACATGTTTCACACCACATGTTCTCAGCCAAGTGCTAAAAACGCAAAAAGCGAACTTTCACCAGTCCCTTTAACACGGACTGAGAGGCTTACCCTTACCATGTCAGTTTTGAACAAAGCTCATCAAATTTACCGACAGCATTTCAAAGTCCCCTGCCTCCTTTCACTTCTTTTTCTCACACAAGAACAAAGCATTTAATTTTTAAAAAATTCAGAAACATGCCATTTTTGCTTAGGTATTGCTATGCAAGATTGAAATGCAACAGGTGGATTTCGCTGAGCGAATGTTTCGTACTTGCCAACTCATATTTTGTGTTCTTTCAAATTGCACCGATTTCCTTTTTTATCAAGAAAAATTTGTTTTTAACTTCAATATGCACCATCCCTTACATGTAAAACATTGTACGCTTTACAGGTATTCATCATAATGTGGCACTTCCCCATCTTCGAAGTTTCAGTTTACTGCTAGAGAAACAAGGAACTGGAAAAAAGGATGTCTTGTTATGGCCGCAAGAAAATTTTGTGGAAGTAATCAGTGAAAAAACAGGAGAACAACGTTCGTAAGCTTTCACACCTTATTAACACTTGAGGTCAGTGCTTCAAAGACTACTTACGGGGCAAAAAGAATATACTTCAAAATCAACCCACGTTTTTAACACACTCATAGGTCTCTTGATTTCAAAAATACTTTTTAGTTTTAAACACTCGTGCCTTTCAGCAGTTATTCAATTTTGATATTCTTCAAATTGTGTATCAGATGATGGGACAACAATAAGCAGCTTTGCCACCAGACCGTATTTGCCACAAATCATAGCAATCTTCGTGATTGCCCTTTCATAAAGTCAAACGTTTTACATTTGCATAACCACTTATTCAATCAAGTGGATATTCGCGGGGAAAAACTTTTCTCTGCAAAAAAAGGATATATTCGTTTCAGAGCATTGTTGGAGTTATTATGAAAAACACGCTACGCGAGATTATTCAGTATTGGTTTGCAAAAATTTGATCAGGAATAAAAAAAAAATTGGTTCGAGTTAAGTTGAACCGCACTTCAAGTTCGAGTGGACATGATCTGATTAGTGCTAAGAAACCACCGCCTCGTTGACAAATATCAATCAAAAGGCAATGTTTTACTGTAATATTGGAACTGAGAGGCTCGTATAAAGTATTGTAGTTTAGTTCATTTGGATGTCAGTTCCAACATTTCCACAAAGGTCATCCATAAAGAAATGTCTTGTGTTAGTGAAAAAAACATTCCCTGGTATAAGTAATTCAAAGACGCTTGAGTCTTTTCCAGGATAACTGGACTTCCTTGGTTAGCGGAACTGGTAAAATGTAACATTCGTTATAAAAAAAAGTTCATTATAAGGAAACAACTTGAAAAGCGGGTGACAGATTTCTGTTGTGTTCACAATACATATTATGCTTTGTAACACAAAAGCTGTGTCATTTGCAGCTATTGTTTAGTGTTTAAAGGTCGGTTTTGGGCAAACAAATTCTTTAATTTTGAGCAATGTTGCTTCAGACGTGCATGATTTTATTCAAGCAAATTTCCGAAGAAATAGTGTGAAAGTAAAAAATCAAAATCTTTGCTGACTTCGATTTGTGAACTATAGCCCAAGATTATTCTTCACTAACTTCTCTTTCGATGTACAAAATATTGACAAAGTGCTGTTCAAAAATTTTGCTAGGTACAAATTAAAGCGCGAGTCTAAGAAAAAAACTGATCGGAATTCGGCGAAAAAACTTGTAGCATTATAAGCAGTTCCTGTTCACATGTTGCGGAAGGTTCAATTATAGGCATAACTGCAATGTTGAGTGCTGGAAAGTTCAGTTGTGACGCAAATGTTTCGGGCAGGTTCACTTGCTTTCAACCCGTCCGCCTAGGCCAGGTTATGTTGGGAAATATCATCTCTCAGCGATTCGACTGACCTGTTTTATTAAACACGTTTGAATTCATAAGGTTTCAACTGTGTGCAGGCTCCAGTGCTACAGAGTCAAGTGACTAAGTCAGTTGCCAGTTGGCGTTTCAGTTGAAGACAGAGTCGGTGAAAATGCTATGTTAAAGAAAATGCTAAATATAACTTCGACAACATGCGCAGCAAAAATGCAATTTGAAAAAAACAAAACTTTTTGACAAATCGACAAAACTGAACACTGAGTTAATAAGTGCTATGAGATTTTAAAACTATATTTTCAAAAGTTTGAAATATTTTTTGTAATGTAAACAATAAAACTGAAAAAGATAGTTATAATCCGTCATGCAAAACTTTTTCTTTATCCTAAAAAGTCTCTGAGCAACAAACAATTTCGCTTTTGTCTGTGAAGCTTTTGGGCAAGCTGCCCGCTGAGCTATTCGATTATATCCGATTACACTGGGAGAATTTCCGACATGTCTCGTTTTGGATTTTTAATAAATTCGAATAATGTTCTTAACACGCTGACCGCGAAGCGATACCTGGTGGAGGTTTGAGCAGCACCTGAAAAGGTGTCATGACAACCTATGTGGCGTAATGGCGATCATCGTTCTGGGCCTATCTTATACCGCACTGGTGGAAAAACTGTGAGGAACAACAATGAAGAAGAAAAATCATTTAATTGCAAAGGAATGTTGATGGACCGCCCGGTTGAACAAATGGTTGCTGTGGGAACCACCCGATAACTGCAGAGTTTAAAACAAAATGGCAAATACACAAGCATATGGCTGCGCAAACAGCAGAAGGACTAACCAGCAACAAAAACGTTGCAGTGTTAAAACAAATAAACAAAAATTAAATGAAGTAATCGATGGACATGATAACCAGCAGCATTTTACAAGCAATTACTGTCAACATTGCTTTCTTACATTTTCAGAAGCAAAATAGGGCATTCGAGGAATCTGCGTGCCATCTTGTGCTTTAATAACTCTGCGAGGATTTTGACTGCACTTATCCACGTTCAAGCAACAAAGTACCACAAGCAAAAAGTAGTTACATCTGCCCGCAAAGTGTTTTACTAGGAAATCGATTTCGCATCAATTGCCAATTTTCTGTAATACCATCAAACGCATAACATATTTCTACTCCAACGTATTTATCGTTGGTACAACCAGTCTACAGAAAAAAAGCTGGCGAAGAACTGGTAGCAACCAATTTGCAAGTAGCGCTTTACATTTTGAAAGCAAATACATGAATGGGTTCAGTTCACGAAAGCACATCACATGTCAGTTATTTATGTTCCCAAAAAAGGAAAACATCGCTTATTGAACGAAGCACGAACACTGAACTAAATGCTGTCTATGAAAACGTTTAATGGAAGCTCTGGCAATTACGGTAGAGAAAAAATATTAAACTTACTTAGCTCACCGAGTTTTAAATCAAAACCAACAAGGCCGTACAAAAACGATCATAAGACCCTTAATATAACGGCACGTTAGAGGAAGATGACCCACTGCTTTCTTTCTAGATAGGTAGAGGTGGCTTGACGAGTTAAACAGGCAGCTCATGCGCAGTTTGCTTTACATACATAACCTTGTGCGCCCTTGTAATGTCCTCGTGTTTTTTGTCGAGGTAATAAATGTTTGGTTTAGTAAATAACTTTCGCAAGTTTGAAATGCACTTGTTCGCACAAAAAAAAGTTTTCAAATTTTTGAGAAGTTTATAACCTTTTTGTTGCCTACGAGATTGTATAGTGTGCGTGGGTGCTTACTGACTGAGAATGTACACAAGTTAAAGTGCGCAGAGCACCCGTAGCATTCCTTGCTTAAAATGCGCACAAAAACACAATAAGTCAAGGCTTTAAGCCGCAGCTGCATAAACTACTGCATTAGACGATGTGCAAAAATGCGAGTGTTCAACAACATCAGATGAAACCATTATCTTGAGTTCGCATTTGGAGAAACAAAAAGTTAGTTGCAAATTACGGAATTTAGTACATATGTTTTAAAGACATAACTCCAAGAGTTCGCGGAATTAAAAAATGAAATGAAACAAAATTAATACTTTTAATTTTTCTTGAAACTTAGCATAATGCAGTGACGTAGAGCTAAAACATCTCAAAAAGCAATTTCTGTCAACAAATTGCGAAGACTACTTCCACGCAATCACATAAAACTTTGGTCTGTCGGACTATAAATCTGATCTCTAATGCGGGGGTGCACAACTCAACGGCACGCGTGTCCAAAGCAGAACCATCGCCAGAAAGTTTTCAATAGGGGGCTTTGCGTATCTGCGGGGGGCTTGACACTCTAAAAATTGGCAAAAACTCTACTGATTGACAGTGTTTCATGTTTCAAGTTGGGGGGACTTGGAGCTGTATTCGGGGGTTTAAGTCCCCAAAAGCCCCAAGTGGCGACGGGACTGGTTCAAAGTTGCACGTCTTATGTTCGAAAATGCCATCGAACGATGCGGTCTACGTAAAAGTTAATTTTTCTATTTATCATAAATCACGATAAATTCACAATATTTGTCTGTTGTTTCAATAATCACAATAATTTTTGTTGTTGTGTCTAAAAATGAAGTTCGTTTACATACTAGCAATTATTTGAACATGGTGTGGCACGAAAATAGATTATCAGAAAAACTTTAGAACGCATCCCCATTCGACTTGTATACTCCTGTTCTAATCTATTGTCGACTTGTATGCCGCTACTTTGAGCTAAGGATGACGATTTTGTGGGCAAAACAAATACTTTGTTCACACAAGACGATTCTTTGGTAAGACGTGCAGAGCACTTTCTTCGCGCAGCTCGTTTCACTTTTCACTTGAATCGCGGAGGGAAACTGATGTCGCTTAGTTTTTCAGATCGGAACACTCTGTCAGTCAGGCACCGAGCTGTACGAAAAGCATTCAGTCACCGGTTAATGTATTTATACTGTGAAGAAAACAGTTCGATTTTGGTTTCTTTGCATAAAGCAGGTGTCAGTGCAATCAGCAGATTTTCACTCTTCATCCAGCAAATGAAGGAAGCTGTTGTCAGAAGAGAAGCATATCTCCTGTTTCGTGTCAAGTCTGACTGGCAAGCCTTTCAATAAAGTGCGATACAAGATTGCCGGTCTCGAAAAAAGGGATCTCGCCGCTGCAAAGCATTTAAACACCGATGCGCGTCGCGCATGTTAACACCAGATCGGGGAACGCTGTACCGTTACAGTGCTGCTGTTCAGCTATTTTGAGGCAGAAGTACTGATTCCTTGTCAGAGAAACGCTGCACCTTAAAGTCACAATAAGTACAGTACAGAAAGCGTCAGATTTTTTTGAGTATGCCGGGTTTATTGACTGGATCCTGCGTTTTGATTATCAGTTTTTGGCAGCAACTGCGGTTAGAATAAGCTTGCGAATGTGAAAGTTATTTATTAACTGCTTACGTCTTGTACCAGTTTTCTTAAATATTGCAAACCTAGTAGCTTTAAGACCTGCTTAATATCATGATCGAATCATAGATCGTGCAATCATACGCCGGAGTGAAAACTAAATTTTACTTACATAAAACTGGGCAGAGGTTTCACAAGATTAACACAAGAGCGGCCGAGTCTTTTTCAAATGACTGCTTGTTAATAAGGGCGAGCATCTCGTTTTACACGTAGACTGGAGTTAACGTTATAGTTGTTTGAAAACCGTTGAAAACCAGTTAGTAAACATTCGAAAGCTAATAGATGCCAAATCCGCAGCTCTTGAACTGCGAGTCGCAAAGCACAAACATAGTTTTGTTGACACAACGCGCACAGCTTTGGAGAGGCATCGTGGAGACAGCACAGGAAGTCTGGCTTTCAAGCCTCGGCCACCTTTTGCGATTACGAAGTAGAATTTTAAGGTGTTTTAGTAAAGAAGATACATCGTGCAATACAAACTTTGCAGTGTGTGGTGAATAACATATCCGGCTATTTTTGCATCAAATGGATCTAGCTGCTTCTGTGGTTTGTGGTTGTATCGATGTGAGTTGCATTGACAAGGAAGCTTGTCCCGAATTGCTGCCATTTTCGATGCACAAATACGCGGAAGCTCTGGTAATTTGCCGAGTCAAGAAAATCTCTTGTCCCCTTATTTTTATTGGTAAACCGGTTTAATACAAGCACGACAGCGTGTGTGTCTGACATGTGACGTTTTGAGCAGATCTGTCCAAATTTGCATTCCAGCCTTTACCATCCTGTTGTTGACCGCCAATTAACTGGATTGAAACTTTACTTGCTTCAGGTCGCAAACATCCGCAGGAACTGAATGTAATTCTGGCTACTGCAAAAAAAACTCACCGTAATCACAATGAAGAGTATTATTGGACTGCTTGAACTGTGTACTTTCTTGCTACTCGTTACCTCTGTATCTAATTTCAGTGCAGCTGCTTCAAGACACAGAATCCACAGCAAACGGAGCAATAGGTAAGAAATAGCCTCTTTTTTAATTCTTACTCTTTGACGCATACAGTGTTGTCAATGCGAGCAGTTTACGTGAACGAATGCATTGGATAAACTACCTCATTACAGGCTCTAATTTGCGTCGGAATTGGGTAAATTCAAAAGCATTCATCATTACTGCAGCTACTCAAGATCGTTGCGGCGACTTCAGAGGGTCGTTTGTGTTGTCGATATCAAACGACTTTATCGATCCACACGGAAATGCAGCTTGTATCCAGCTTTTTCCCCGACTTCAGTTACCTGCCGGCTCAGCATACAATTCCTTTCGGTTGAAAACCTCAGAATGAATGCATGCCTTTTCACAAAGCAAAGTTTAGCTTACACCCCGCGGATTGTGTTGCTCAACGCAGTAACGAGATACCTGTGACCGCAGTAATAATTACAAGTCTTTTCAAATTTCCTAATGTTCACAGTAAGTTTGTTTGCTGTGGTCATTTACAAATTTGTTGAGATCATGTATAAAAGTACATTTGTTTTTTTGTATAGACCTACAGTATGTTTCAACCATCTTTTCGTAGAAGTCCTTGGTTTTTATCCGAAGGCAATCTAAGTTTTATTAACTCGTATTCAGCAACTTCAACAACCAAACGCATAGAATACTTGCGATTTTACGCACATCCAACGCTGTTTACCGTCAGCACCCGCAATTTTATGAATGGAAGGACTGTTGCCGAAACGCGTTTCGTAGTAGGCTGCTGTCTTTGCTTATTTACGCGTGTAGTTGCTCTCATATTTGCGGCCAGTGTTCGGAGTTGTCCAGACCCATACATTTTGGATTGGGCTGCGCAACAAAAATCAACGTAATTTTACGGGAAAGATACAAAAACTGTTATAAATGCAAGCCAATTTTAGACAAATTGAACTAAAACTGCTTGCTTTCATGCTCTAGCGAAGAGCGACTTCAGTGTTTGCTATTCGTCTCTGCTCTCGAAATTTTGATCGCATGAGCCGAGTTGAAAGTTTTCTATTGTTTCGTAGCGTCGCGCTTGGAACTTCAAACAAGCTGAAGTGGTCCTGTGCGTCTGCTCGCGGGGTTATGCTGGAGTCGTTTTGAATTCTTAGCCCTTGCAAAAGCGCGGGTATTTACCACAAAATGTTCGGCCTGAGTACTTTGAAATAAAACTGCACAATCGTCAAGTGCACTCAGTTGCAGATTCAATACTTTAACTTTAAGTTCGTGACCCATATATGATTACGTGTATCAACCATCGAGCAAGAAGATTCCGGATTGTGAATGAATGCAGGCTTGTCGTAGCGTACCGGCGCTTCCCACGCGTTATGTTCCCACAAGTTGTTGAAGCTACAAACAGGCAATGAAACGCTGTCTGATGAGCCGGTGCTGCCCATGGCGACGCATGTTGTTGCACCTTTCAGGGAGATTTTAAAATTTGTTTGTTGGAAGGTAGTAACAAAAAGGTCGCTTCAATTTTGAAGCTAATTTTACACTTCCAGCTTAAATTTTGCCATTCACCTAATTGTTGATAAAATTCGTACATTAGAAAATGTCAATGTGTTTAGCAAATTCAATATGTATGGAATTGTCAAACTTAGCTTACCATTTTGTGATTTAATCTTTGTCGTTAAAGCAACGTTAGCGTAGGACAAAAAGGTAAAAAATAGGCAAGTTTCTGGGGATTGAGACACAAATTTTTATAACATAAAGTTGTTGTGTGTGTTGCTGCAGCACCTGATTCGCGATTGCGGTGAACATGCAGAGAAAGCGCAACGGAAGCAGCGGCTCACTGAGAAATGGCTGCAGTATTGAACGTTTCCGTCGTTGCAAGCCAAGTTTCTGTGCAACCTTGTGTGCTGTGAAAAGTCTTTCAACCCTACGGCAGCTGCTGTTCGGCTTGGTGTGCCGCATGCAGTGACCCATATAAACTGTGCGGAAAATCGTCTTGTTGCCATTGCAAAACGTTTAACCAATTCGGGTGAAGATACAACTGTACAGAATTTTAACGTGTTTTCGTCTGTGAAACTTATTACACATTTTTTAAACTTAGAAGTCTTTACACTAAACAGTTAAAAGAATTTTTTTAATTTTGTCAGTGGTATTCAACCGGCCATATTGAGCTTGAACGAAGTTCAAATGCTCCAGAGCTGCTTTAAGGTTGCACTGAGATTAGCAAAGCGATGTGCAGCTTCACTAAGAGCAAAGTTACCATTTCTTTCTATCTGTTAGGATGGTCGCCTTTGCCTGAACTTGTGACCTTTAAATGATTTAGGACCTCTTTCAAGATCTCTCCAATCACTTGAATCAGCGTGTCTGATACTACATATAATTTCGAGTATAATGCGCATTGTACTGGTCTATTGAAATATTCTTCAGCGCAGAGTCAAGACTTAAAGCGTGGAAAAAGTCAACTTAAATCTAAATTAAAGTGATTAGCGCACCGCAGCTGTAAATTGTGATAAAATTTACTGCTTACAAAGAAGTTGTAAAGAAATGTTTTATATCAAAACTTTGCTGTCAATGTACTGTAAACCGCAGCTTGCTCCAGCTGACATATGTCTTGTGGCCTTCTTGTTGTCGAAAGCCGCACGACAATTTCGGAATTCGGGGAAAGTGACTTGAAACTGAAACACGAGCCACGTGAAATTGTAAAAGTCTCGGTAATGGAAAGCATTTACTAAAAACCTTGTGACATTGAGGGCGATCCTTATGCAATTTAGCTCTGAATTAAAGGGTTGGCATGAGAAAAATTGACTAAGTTTTCTGAACATCACGCAGCCAAACAGCTCATTTATTTCAGTTTTTGTAGATCTTTCCGTTGGTATCGACCACTGCTCTTTCGGGTTGTTGGACAAATACGAGATTATTTACTTTTTAGACAAGCTTCGCGTCTGTTCCAATTTTATTGCGCGCTTTAAGGAAAGAATATAAAACCAATGAAATGGAAAACCGTTGTTAAGGCGGCTTCTCAAGAAACTTAAAACATCTCAGCAACGAGAATCAAAGCGCTCGTTTTCATTTCCAAGTAGCTGGTAAAGAGCCGCATGGCGAATTGCGCAGACAAGTCGAGCAGACATTGAATATGGAGCGCATATAACCACTGGCTCAAAGCAAACACTGAAGAGTGACCGTAGCGATCACAGTGTGCAACTACTACGATTCAGCGACTGCGAGTTAAAATGACGTAACTACCTGACCTAAAATCAATTCTAGGCTTTTGGGAACAGTTAATAACAAAGTTTTTTTAATGCTGCAGCCATTTTTAAAAGTGTGTTGGGTTCCGACAACTCTTTTAACGCACCTCTAAAATTTGAACAGTGAGGGGTTTTTTGAATTCTTACACGTAGAGAATTTTTATTCAGTTGCTCATCAGCATCTAACCATTATCACACTACCTTAACCGACGTCGCGAATGAAGTGCTTTTCGTGATGTGCAACCGACGATAAAAATATACTTCAAAAATGCTCACGTTGGCATAAACTGTGAAGGAAGTTTAAGCGGTGATGTGGTGATAAAGTTTTGGGTACAGTTCATAGGCAAGACGGCATGGGATAAGCTGTTGATGATAGCAAATGGTTTAAATATAGGTGACGGTACTGTAGTTATCGGGACGTCGTGATAGTTAACGTTGGCAGATGACTTTGGGGCAAATTTATGGTAACACTCGCCTGCCTATTAAACTGATTTCGGGCTCAAATCTAATCGTTTTCTTAGAAACTAATCACCCAGTAAATAAAGGTTGTGTGATTGGGAGAAAGTTATTTGTAGAGAGATATCTGTGATTGAAGGAAAACGTTTGATTTGGGTGTCAGCAATTGTTGTATGGTCAAATGGAGTCATTAATAAGAATGACGCAAAAAATTTTAACGTCGAAAATTCTTCAGTTCGATTTGAACAGATTAGAAGAGTGTTTAGGATGTAAAACGCAGGTTTCACTGAAGTGCTTATAGTCTCAAATATCCTTTGCAGAACCTGTGACTGCCTTGCGATGCGAGTCGATGCGCATTAGGCATAACAGTGGATAATGTAACGCTGCGATTTCTGCCTAGTTTGGTAAATTTTGTACTGCATTCTCGCGATAACTTTTAGCTAATCAAGATTTAGCAGTAACTATCCGCTGTCACAGTTGCTCATGGTAGGACGACCTATTTCTTCAACGGATTTTCTCCCCAGATGTACCCTGATACTTAATATAATTTAAAGTGCATGACCCGGTATGATGACGCATTTATTTGCGAGCTGCTGTAGAAAACCTAAGCGTCATTATGGAAATCATTCAAATTGGGTCGTTTGGACCACGAAGGATAAAAAATGCAAGCGTGAGCGCAACGTACAGCGAATGGTCTCCTACTTCTGCAGAGGCTTCTATTAATTGTGAAATGCATTGCTGCAAACAACGCTCTGACACAAGCAACTGCAGACATGGTGTTCCATCAAAAAAGAAATGATCGCTCAAATTTAACGTTATCTCACGTCCAGAATTCTCAGGTGAAGCAGAATTGAAACACCCATTATACGTAATTATGCAGTCTGCGCTAATCCCTTGCTCTACTTTTGTTACAGCGTTGTGAAAAACTGAACAACTGGCTTGACTAATGTGCAGAACTCAGTCAAAACGTTTTTATGTTTTCTGTTTCAGAACAATACCCTTTCACCAGACCAGTGCTACTATACGGTGAAGAATTAGTTGAGGTTTAGATTTTAGATGCAAATTAGGGATTTTACTCTTTTTTGACGGCCGGATGCGTTTGTGCGCAGCTGGTTGGAACGGATCCAGGACTTTTTGTAAGGCAGACAACGATGCTCACAAAATTGGGCGAAGGACAGTGGGCATACGATCGAATTAGACAAATTGGTAACGAAACGTCTAATATGCGTGTAACCAGCGTAAATCTGTGTGAAGTCTCTCAACAGTATGTCCGAAAGGTATCTTTTTGTGTACCTCCAGATTGTGAGCTTCAATTTGAGTGAATGTGCAGCTCAATATTATCGATTGAGCAACTCATTATTATTGATTAATACTACAAGTGACGACGTGCACAAAAAGCTAATTGTTTTTACCACCTTTCGATTTTTGTGGTTGAAAATGTTTCCTTGTGATGTGCTGAACAGCGATGATACGCTGTAAATTTTAACGCATTCATCGTAGGTGTCCAGAGCGAAGCATCACATTCAACATGTCGCTTTATCGTCAAATCACTAAAATCAATGACCGCAGTTCCTGTGTGCTTGTTGTAAAGTGTGTGCTGGCGTGCTTGTTGGCTAGTGAAACGAGTGATGAAAATAGTTTTGCACTGCCCTTGCCGAATCAGCAAAAGCTGGCCAAGGACGTGCAGACACAGACGAAGAGTCGGAGGAAAAACTGCGGCGAAGTAAATGTGTCGCAGATGCGCACCAGTTTACCGAGATTCCCGCTTTGTGACCTATGGCGTTTCTTTAAGAGGGTTCCAGTTTTGAAGAAAGGACAAAAACACTATTTGTAAATTGTCAGTGCGCCTGTGGTGAGTGAATGAAACATATATGAAGGGTCTTAACCGTAAGTTGCTTGCGGATTTTGGATGGCTGGTATCATGGACATGATGAACGCATCAATAATAAATCAATAGAGCAACTGCAAACTCCTTACCTGTTTGAAATGCAAATAAGCACACAATGTGGGCATGGTCCTTGCAATAGAAGGATGACAAGGGTCAAAGGGAAAAAGAAGCTTAAGTTGGTTGGCATACATGCACTGGCAAGTTTATAAAACCGTAGTAACAAATTGAATCCCGTGGACAGAGAAGCATCAAGTGATAAGAAAATGTCATATAAATAATAAACAAACTATTTTATAAGAGCTGTGGGTATGCAGCATTGATAGTGCAGAATGCTGTTTCTTATCGGCGAAATATATTAAATGCAGTTGTTACATGAGAAAGGGAATGAAGTCAAAATGTACTTTCAGAAGGCTTAAAGTATGTTGGAAACTCTTACCCCTCACCATCAGTTTACCACCAAACACGTACATCTCAACGCAACCAACCCACTGAGCCTGGGGAAATTGCTGACGACCGCTATCGAAGTCATTTTTTGGTGTAGTTTTACGCTACATCGACAGGCGCGCCAGGTGTACAATTGCAAAGTTAGTCACTCGGTCTGCGGACACCTGCTTCTCACCGAGAATCACGAGCCGTTGAGCTTAAACGGCGAAACCGATATATGCGAAGTTGTGCATCTGGCGACGAGTTCTTCGCAACATTTGGCTGCACGCAGAGTGTGGCACACCAGTGTTCGTGCCTAGAAAATCTCGGAAACCGTTAACAAACCTGAATTCAAAGATGTCTGTGTACAAGTTTCGAACTTCTCGCAGACAACAGCAGTGTTGCGACTTCATGTTTCTGGCATTTTTGAAGATAATCGTTCACTCTGAGCACGTCTTTAGCTGGAAAATGTGAATGTTCGACAAAGACAGCTGGGGATCAGTCTGCTCCATGGGATTAATAAATTTACTTATGATTCCCATCGTGTCAGACAACTACAAAAATAGTTAAAATTTTTTGCGAGCTCTCAAACCGGTATTCGTAATCCGTAATTGCGAAATATGAAATAGGTCAAAAATTTAATGAAAACTACATTTTTTACAAAACTGTCCAAGCGAGAACGCTCTAAGATGGTTTTCACCATAAAGGCGCGAATAACATCCAATGACAGTGAGGGCATCGGCTACAGGCACCAAGGTGTGCTTGTGCTTTCGGCATTGCCGTAACAAGCCTAAATCATTTCGAGTAAATGGTAGAACGACCAGCAGCGATTGATTGACTGACACGCACCACAGAACATCCCACACACGGAGCTGCGTGATCTACATCTTTGAACGTATGCGCTGCACAGTCGAAGTTATTTTTCGCCAAAGCTGTAGTGCAGCTGCTGCGCATTAAGTTGTATCTTGCAATGCAGGTGAGGTACCTTGTCGAATGAAGCTTAGTTTACGAGGCAATGTTGATTTCAGTGCAAAAACTGTTGACAAAAAAAAACAAAAAACATTTTTGCTATATTTACAAATCAACACTGATTTCTTTTTCGCTTGTTCTCGAAAGAAAAAAGTTATCATGAAGTACGACTCCTGCAACAGGAATTTTTTTGATTGTTGATTGGCTTCGTGTACAAATAAATAAAAATTCGACTTCAAGTGGAAAGATTTTTGCCCTCTGTTAATTTTCTCCAAAACCAGCTGGTTTTACGCGATCTTTTTCTTTAGTCTACGTTTTGTTTCAAACATCAAGCGAAATATTCACATTTTCCGTACCTTTGTGACAAAAAGTCATCAGCGCCTTACGAAGTCCCATGGTGTATGCACTAACTGGCTTGATATAATAGGTGATGATGCAACTGGCGGACTAAGAAAGTTTTTCGTGCTCGCGTGTTGGCATCGAATCAAGTTTAGCCGGTGATATGATATCTTGACAGACTATAGCCTAACCGCACGAGCCAAATCGTAAACCAAGCCCTACAGCTCCTTTCGTGCACAGAGACAGAAGGTGGCAAAAAAACGTAGAAGGCGATGTTGAAGCGGGCGCAGCAATTGTTTGCACGACACGTGGTGCTGCCTCTTCTGGCATAGTTGACCTAATTTTGATTGCTGCGTGCTTTCTGCGCATACTTGGCATTGTATGTTCGCTGACCGCGGTGAGCTGGCTGCTGCCATTGTTTTCTCTACTGCTTATGAGCAATGCTGGTATCTTGGATCGATGCCTGCATGCGCTAATTGCGGCGCTGTGGCAGTTTAAGTCGTTGATAATATTTTGTTTTTCTTCGAAGTTTCACAGTTCGCGATGCTTAATTTCAATTGTGTATTTTACCTCAGATACGGCGGGTATGGGAGGTTCA
>JGI24158J21664_10002396_pt1 | contig 22642 bp, 15 predicted proteins | sample Ectturendosymbi3_FD_21664 | JGI IMG/M metagenome (IMG submission 21664)
AGCTACATAGTTAACTCATTCAACGCAAGTTCAACCTTATACCAGGAACACTTTGTCAGGCAGAATGGGGATAATGACAACCGTCTACTACATTCAAATACGTTACTTCCTTATAACATTGCTAAAGAGGTGATTTACTTCCCGTGGTCTCCGCCCAGCCCAAACAGAGATAAAACGCTTATGGTGGCAATGATAGCATGATGTTGGCTTTAAAGCTAAAGTGAAGTGAAGTTAATTTGTTGCGGCGTCACTTACCTACTGGAAATTCTGTTATATCTCAATGACAAAATTTGCTCGCTCGAAGTGAAAAAGAGAATTAGCCTTCTCTTCGCAAAGGCGGTGCGACACAACGTGCAAAATTGTGGTATTTGTAGACAAAAAATGAAGCCTCCAGTCGTGTAGCTATTGTATGTAAATTCATATCGCAGCACTTGAAAGAAATCCTTTCTCAGCACAGAATCAGACACTAAGATCTTACAGAGTATATATTTCACCTACAAAGTAGGCATCATCAGCTCTTATTCAAATAGAATTTACTTTGTATCGCAGCATTGTAAGTGACCTGACGACAGAGCATTTGCGGTTTTTGCGTGTAGAGGAGGTGACCGCGTGCAATCCTGCAATATCTGAGGCCTATTAAAGCCATTCACGAAACACAGCATTTTTCTACATGCGGATAAAATTATGCGTTTCCGTTTGCTGCAGTAGACATTTGGTTCACGTTTTGTCGGTGTTTCTAGGTCCTGCTCGGATGATTGCTTCTGTTGGGAAAAGGCTGTTGCAGGCGATTGGAGTTTGTACTTTTTGATCATCCCTAGATGTAGCTGTACAACATATTTACTTTACATTCGCGAGTAATGGGTCCAAAAATTCGATGTAGTTACACACACCGCCATGTTTTATCGGTTTTGAGCGTGCGGTATACGCTTGAACTTCCTTGATTGGTGCTATTTTTGCAAATGCTTTCAGGTAAATTGAGGCCCAGTTTCTTACGGGCCTGTAATGGCATCTGAAAGGACCGTTACGGACTGTGTCGCTGTCCGAATTTCCCCTCCCACAACTAGTGTGCTGTCTCTTACCTGCTTTCTTGAGCAGCCGCCGGTCTGGCAACATCTGTGCTTGAAATGCACGCGTGCTTAAATTTCGTCGACAGATCATCGTCGACACGAATAAAACGAAGCAAGCTCTGAACGACATCGAAGCGCGTCACAATGACATCATCAAACTGGAGAGCAGCATCCGCGAGCTGCACGATATGTTCATGGACATGGCCATGCTCGTTGAAGAGCAGGTAACGAAAAAAGTTATGCGGAAGCTTGTTTTCTGGTGGTTTATCGTTGACCGAACACGCTTTTGTATGGCCTGTCTTTGGTGCTCAGGGCTCCCTTTTCGTTAATGCTACTAATTTTCTGATCAACTTATGGCAATTTTCGCGTTTCTCCAAAAGAATGAAAGGAACATACCAAAAAATATTCGAAAAGTTTACTTCTATTTTTTGCTTGTTTTTACTGCTTGCGCGTGAAATGAGCTGCGCCTCGAACGATGTTTGATCAAGACTTGAGATTACAGGTAAATAAACATTTTGTCGTTTTGTCGCTGTCTTCTGTGCTCGGATGTGAGTGCATCACCTGTAATTTGTCGTCACCACCCTATGGTTTGATCGTTTTGTCGTGGCGTTTGCTGTTGTCTCATAATGCACCAGTGATGAAGATGGCTGCTTGCACACACTTCGCTGTTTTTCACGCATGGCTTTCAGTGGATCGATGCTATTTCTTTTGTATCCATGCGGCCTTTGACTTTGGCAAAAATCTCTTGAATCAAACGAGAAGTGATACAACATAAGCAAAGTCTGGGCACCCTTTCCCACGACTCCCTTCGATGCAGGCTTTGACTTTGACTGTCTAATTCGAATCTTTGCTGAGGCAAAATCATTTTCTTCTTGATATCGCAGAGGTAATGAACACAAGACACGGCGTATTAAAATGAATGGATGCGCAGCTGCAGAAAGCTCGTAAGCACCGGTAACAATAACTCTTCAATTCGGTGTGTGGAAATGCTGGTTTTTGACTACAAAAGCAACTGAAAAAAGCGTTATAACTTCAAGTTCTTGAATGCCATGTCACGTGAACAATACGGAACCAAATAAATCGTCTAGTTCATTTTATCCTCCAAGAATCGTATTTCGCTTAAATTATTTATAGGCTATTTTCGATTTTTTTGTTGATATTGGCTGAAGTCGCAAAAGTGGTTTCGCTTTTGAAAGCTCTAATAGTCCTGTTTTAGTGGACATGCATTGTGGTCACGTATACAAAGTGTCAAGTCTGTGGTGCACACTTAAAAACTTTATCAGTCTCTCCCAGTCGCCTGGTTTTGCATGCACGCTGCAAATAAACAATGTCGCTGTGCGAAAGCAAAGAGAAAGCTTTGTAATTTTAAGAAATTCTAAGGCAATCCAAGCTTTTGAAGTGATTTTATCCGACCCGATGACAGGATTGTTTGTCGTGGTCTGTGAAAGCGTTATTCGAAATGTTCCGATCACCACGAGCGCGCGAAATCGGGCATTGTCACTAACGCCTGCAAACACGGTGATATTTAACTGATATTGTTGGGCAAACTTGAGTTTGGTGCGTTGTGCCGCGATTGTAAATACATTTGGAAATGTTGCGCGAACTAGCTCTGTATATTGTGGCATAACCTCACCGTTTTTGTTTTTCGCGAAATACATTGTGAACTATCTTTATAGTTCGTCTTGGAGCGCAGTAATTAGCAGTAACACATTCGGCTGCATGCCTGAAAGACGCCAAGCAGGAAACAGTGTTGAGAGTAACCGCGAAATACCTGTTTGGTGGATTCCTTTGGTTCGTGCGCAGCTGCGCGCGCCGAGTTCATCAGTTATTGATTTACTATAAGTTCTTATTCTTTTACTGAACGCTGCTTTTGCATGACATTTTTACGGCAAAGGCATAACGAACTTATGTAAGGGCAACACCTACACCTTCTGGCCATTTTTGTTGCACAAATACAGTTTTAATGAATGGAAATTTTTGGAAATGAATGGAAATTTTCAAACTATCCCAGTAGATATTCATCTTGCGGTGGCTGCATTAAACAAAACTAGATCGACTACTGAGTTCTGAATAAGATGGCTTCCTAACTGTTCAGTTGGTTGCGGCAAATTGGTAGGCCTCATAGTAGAAGGTCTGTTTGAGTTGCTACAAGGAAACGAGCGAATTACTGCGCTGAAAAAAGCGATGAAAACTGGTGTAATTATCTTTGGAAGGTTTCGGACTTCATGCGCTAAATTGGTCGTGATGAATGTTCGGTTACTCCCCTTGTATAAACATTGTAAAAACAGCGTGCTCTGCCTCTGCACTTCACCCGAAAATCAAACACAGCTTTTGTGAACTTCATCCAACTAAAAATCAATTAAAGTATGACCAGACATATCAGAAGAGAGCAGCTCTTCTTCGAACCCTTTGCACATGACATTTGCAGACTGCTGTGAGCAACCCCTGGGCTACTCTTGGTAGCGCAGGTTAGCGTTGCCTTTTCTTCACTGGATTTTGTCACGGACGGTCAAGTGTGTTTGCATGCTGTTTGGTGAACGTGGTTCGGTACTTGTTCTGTTTTTGTTGTTGCACAAATAATAGTCGTGCTTTGTTGTTTCCAACCGCTGGATAATGAAATTAATTACCGAACAAGTAAAACATTCACAATTAAAAACAAACTAGTTCAACTAGTAGTTTTAAAAACAAACAACCAGTAATTTTTAGTGCTGTTTTAGTTTCTGTCACCGAGTAACGCGCTTTTCTTCCCCGTCCCGTGTTTGTTCGATGCCAATGCCATTGCTTTTTTCAGGGCGAAATGGTTAATCAAATCGAATACAACGTCAATAGCGCTCAGGAGTACGTCGAAACCGCCAAAGAAGAAACCCGAAAAGCTGTGAAATATCAAAGTGCTGCGCGCAAGGTAACACGTGGTTGATCTGTCACAAAATCCGATCTGTGCTTGTTTTTGCGCACGCAAGGGCAACATGATTGACCGAATAGAGTACAATGTCGAGCATTCCGTTGACTACGTGGAGCGCGCAGTGTCAGACACCAAGAAAGCCGTCAAATACCAGAGCAAGGCGCGGAGGGTAAGCGAAACGCAGCAGCATGTCAGGTGTTCTTTTTGTACGGGCACAGCATGCGTAGAGCCTTGCGAGTGTTGCTGTCATTGTTTGTCGTCGGTGTTGGCGTGTGCGCTTGCACTTGTGATCGCCGTGCGCGGTGCTTTCCGCACCGTGAAAAAAATCGTCAGAGGTCAACTGATGCCAGTCGCGATGCGCTCGATTCCCGTGTCGCCGCCGTGCGTTCCCCTGGTCCTTTGTCGTGTTGTCATCTTCCGTCTTGTGCAGGAGCCTTTCGTGCACCTGGGTGGTGCGATTGTTGCATTTGCACCACGAGCGGGTTCCTTATATTTGCGGCGAGATGTGCCGGCTGTGGCTTCGCTCCCATTGTGATGCGATCGAAGCGGTCGCTGGTGCGGATCGCCCATTCGCGCTGGAGCGAAGTGCTAGTCAGAGAAATACCACTTGATGATGACTGCATCAGCGCGTCAACGTTAGAGCACTTCGTGTGGCAGAAGAGGGCTCGGATTGCTATGGTTATCCTAGACCAGTGTTTCTCAAAACGTTTTCTTTCCATTGCCACCTTTTCATTCTCGACACGTTGGTGCCCGCCAAACCTGATAAAGCAAACACAAGGTGGTGTTTTTTAAGAATTTTATTTAAAGACATCGATACACACCATGGTCCCCAATTCTGTATGATGGATGTGCTTGGTGGCCTTCACCAAAGCATGGAAATATTGGGAGGCCTTTTGGTGAGGTACAGTCGTAGATCACCTCGCTTATGAATCAACAAGCGGTTTTTTTGCTTTGAGAAGGTCACCGCTGAAAAGCCCTTTTCAACCAAGTATGATGTGGGAAATTACAGAACCCACATGGTTGAGCGTATTCGCCCCCTTCGTGTTGTTTTCCCCCTTATCGCTCCCTTGGTTTTGTTTGCCCCTTGTCCCTCAAAATCCGCCCACTTTGAGAACCACTGTCCTAGACGTTTGAAACTATGACCAACAGCATGCGGAAAACTGTTTGTCAAATGTACAAGTCAGTGACACAAGTCTGGTAGGTTGCTGTCCTTTCAGCCGAAAAGTTTCCAGGCCAGCCATCGCAAAACTCGCCACCATTCGTGAAGCTCGTCCTAATCCGCGCGTACTTGCAAATCTATTAGTACTCGAAGAAAAGTGCTTCGCTTTCGTGAGTACTTAAAACAGCGACAAATCTCGCATAGTACCAGGAAAGCTCTGCCTCGATCACAGATACCATGGGAGCAGCCTTTGTATAGTGAGCACCACTGTCGAACCGTTGCTAGTTTTAACGCGACATCTGCATTTATCACCAACTGTACAACGGCGCGGCTGTTTAATACTCTTCCAATGTATGTACTCTTTGCCTTGAAGTTAGGTTGTGCGATATAATGGCTCCACCAGTGGAAGAGAAATGAACTTGATAGATTACGCGATGCACTTCCGCGTTTTGGTTGCTTTTTTATGCGTACAATCACTTTTTTGTTCGTGCTGCGTAAAAACTCAAACGTCTTTCGGCGACAAAGGGGTTCCTGTTGAAGCGGCTTGCTTGGCTCATAGCAGTGCGTGTGTTGCTGATCGCCTCTTTACGGTCTCCGCCTTCGAAGACCTGCTTTTGCTGGTTGTCGCAATCGTGACTGCTCGTTGCTCACACTCAGATTCCATCCACTGTATTTTAATGATTCAAACAAAACGTCACGTCTGTGTGACGACACAAGATGCGCTGTGCAGCTGTTTTAGTTTACTTAAGGAGTCTTTCTGATAAAGAGCAATGAGGTGTAAAGTTGTTCGAATATTGAAACGTAGTTGTTGTCCGAACGAGCGGATGCTGAAAACAAAGATGTTCAGTGGGTAAGGATGGCGTCGTATCTATTGCATTAATGTTCTACTTGTTTGCAGCTAGTGAGGCAGTGATTCGTAGTGGTAAATCATTTGTTAAAGCTCTTATCAGAATTCAAGATGAGGTTTGTTTTAAATCAGTTCAGCCGTTTAAAACTTGTCTGCAATCGTTAAGTCAAGCGTTACGTTTGCTGAAGAAGTACTAAAAATGACTAATATAGTTTGAAAGAGGCTGGACCGTGGAAAATTTTTAAAATTTGCTTGTGCTAATATACGTTTTCATAGCTTTGCTTTTAATCCGGATAGCGTTTTCGCTTTACATTAATGTTTTGTTTCACTTTTTCGACTGAGAAAAGAACGCCAACACCGGTGCGCATCAGCTGTGTGTTAGTTCACACGGTTTCCTTTCGGTAGTTGGTTTTCAAAAGCTGAAATAGGCAATATAAAAGCATTAACGGTTTTTGGTGCTGGAGTAACAACCACATCAACCGCATTGGCCGAAAACGCGTTGTAGGGTGAGATCTGTATTTGAAGAACAAGGATGCATGGTTTGTCTTTGCTGCGGTGCCATGCATTTGATTGGTAAATCAGAACAGCAATTTCGGAAGCTAGTTGAAGTGCCCAATTGTTCTCAATTTATTTTCATCCGAACCAAAATTATCGTAGAGAAGATTAGGTGTGCAGTGTTGTATGTATATTGTGGGAGTTGAATTCAAGTTTTTAGATCTGTAATCTATGTAACCTAGAACTTGTTTTTCCACGGACGGATCTTTTCCAATTCATGATATACTCCTTGCTTTCGAGCGCATATGTTCATCTTCTGCAGAAAATTATCATCATCGTCGTCGTCGTTATTGTTATTCTTGCTGTCATTGCAATCATTATTGGAGTTTCGGTGCCAAAAGGTTGAAGCGTTCGGTAAGTTCATGCTGTATTTTTGCAACTTCAAGGCTTCCTTTCCTCACTTTAATTATATAAATGTTTCGTGAGAACTGGCTGCGCGAGGTCAACTTAACTACAAGATACAGGGTTCCTACCGAGTTTTGAAAAGTACAGAAAAAGTTTAGTCATTTTCCAGCCTGGAAAAAATTTTTTGGTCTGTTAGTATGGAAAAAGAAAATGCTTTTCCAGACTTGATCTTTTGACATGCATTTTCATAGTGTTTCATTTAAGATTGGTAATTTTACTTTCATCGCGTTCACTATTATAGTGCCTGTATTTGACCTGGGTATGTCATTCGGAAAAGTTTAAGTATGGAAAAGTCTGGAAATTTATATTCAAAATTGCGTAGGAACCCTGAACATAACAACACAGTCTCACTCTTTGAAATTTTAAATAACATAATTTTGAGTTAAGTAACGTTGTTCAACCATGTAAAAAGGCCCAAAAAAAACGCTATACCAGCGTTCTATACATTAGAAAAACAACACCGTCATCAGTATCCTGCGACGACAAAATTTTACTTCAATTCAGAAAAAAGATTTTGCTCACATTGCGCAAAAAAACCAGCAGAGTGTTTAACATCTCTCGCCTGCACTGCCACCACTACTTGCTGTTTTCACGTAAAAATGTTTGAAGTGTGATTCGAGCTAGAGCTTCATTCTCAGTTTATGGGAAAGTCTGTGTGCTGTATTATGTTAGAGTTACCCGTTTTCGAAAAACGAGGGGTCCTTTGACTTCTCATGATCCACTGGTCCAGCACTATGAAAATTTTGCCCACCACTGTCCTGGGTGTGCTTGCTCGCGTCCAGACTCATTCCGCAGGTTCTTGGTCAAAGTGGGTACACACGCGTTGTGCTATATTCCTATTTCAGCAATAAGAATTTCCAACGTTATTTTCCAAAAATAACCTTGCTCTTCACGAGTGGAAAAGTGTTACCCTGGACCGCTGTACCTTAAGCTTATATGGATTTTTATGATTTTTAAAAGAATCCTAACTCTGTGTTGTTTACCGCTTTGTGGCAGCAAATTTTGATTGTGCAGTTGTGGGTGTTGTAGACTAAATCTTAACGCGCGTAATTCTCACTGTACGGTTTCCCAGGCCTTCTCTTTCAAATTGGAAGTTTTCGGCATGTTGAAAGCTTTCGATGGTTTGGTGCGTAAACGTGACGTTTTGCTTGCAGAATTGCTTCCATCTTTTCATACTACAACCTGCCGATGCAATGGGTTTCCGCACCGGAGCCGCTTAGCAACGAACTCGAGACTTGGTTTTGCGCGTTGTTACGCAGTCTACTATGTTGTTGATCGATTTGGTGATTCAGCGTATGCATTGCAAGAACTGCGGCTATTTCCAAATATTTTGTTTTGTTATTTTTTGCGCAGCAGTCTGTGCCTCAAGTATTCTGCCCTGGCTTTGTGCATTGTTTACGCCTGCCTTGGCGAGCACTGCTTTGACCCTGCGGCGCTTTTTCCTAATTATTTACGACGGTTTCATTTTGTGGCGGAGGATATCTTGCGAGGTTGAAAGCAATAGCTCTTGAAGTATACCCAAATGAGTTGATGAAGGTTTGTCCGTCGCTATCATGTCCCAAGTCACCGATGCCTCGCTGTTGTTAACCGGCCAGGTCAATTAACTGAGAGCACGAAGTCGAGAATATTCCTCGTGATTTGAGTAAGGCGTTTTTTGTGCTCTTTTACTGTAGACGTAATTAACCTGTTCACGTGTTCTTCACTTAAGTTTTACACCAGAGTGCACTTTCACTTATGTTATTTTCGCTCCTGTCGCCGTCTGTTTTCAGTGGCAGTGTTTACGCTTCCCTCAACGTATTAAAATCAAGCAAGCTTTCATTCCAAACGTGCAAAAGCACCTAGCTGGGCTTGTGATGAATGCATTTGGAAACTGGGCGAGCAGCTTGATTTAAACTACGTAAGTGGACTTTGGCTGAAAACAGGCAAGACTTTTTTGTGCTGTCTGGATAAGGCTTGAAGAGCTGCTGGTTTTAATTCAATCCTCAACTGCTAATTATTGTCGCATTTGACCACGGTTATCGCATGTTGGTCGCTTGTTCCATTAGTTCGAAAAAATCATCAGTTCTTTCTGCATTTTCGATACGTTCGAAGCACGAATTTCCTTTAACTAGTAGCGCGCCTTTTAGTTCCGAACCAGATTTTCTGTGCTCCCGCAGCTGGACATCTTTCCTGGTAGTAAACGCAAATCTTTTGCCAGATCTTTCATTGTCGCGTTTGTTTCGTAACTCCTTACTGAACTTGCTTCGTGGAAAAACTATGCACAGACGATGTTGAGAGATGTGCGTTCGGCGTTTGTTTAGCTGAGAAACGTGGATAATTTAGAAAAATGCCAAGATAGATAGGAGTCGGGCAGCGAGAATTCCTTCCTTGCTGTTGCAGTTGCGTTTTGAGTCTTCTCGCGTAGACAGAATTTCTTTTCAGGCTCTCTTCTCGTATTGTCATTAACTCATGTCAACTCATGATGGTCGCTTTGATTTTTGGTGGGAAAAGCATCGGGTTTCTCTGTACCAACCGTAACGGGAGTTGGNTAACTTGAAGCGTAAAGTCATTACTGGAAGAATAAAAACAAAGAAGTTTTTTTTGCCTTAATCCAGATCAANCTGCTGCTCCAGAATACGTGATGAACAAAAATAAATTAAAGTGTTTCGCGCGTTGTGCCATCATCTCTTAGGTTTTGTTGAAGAGTTTTATGAGTTCCTTGTTTGACTATCGCTTCAAACAAGTATCAGTTCAAAAAACTCCTCAGATAATTAAGAGCTATATAACGTTGTATATTCTCCAATAGNGCCTCTCTGCAATTGCTGTCGANTCCCACGCTTGTTCCTACCGGTGGTGTAATGCTGTGTGAAATTTCAAATTAAGCTCGGAGGATGCTAAGTTTAAAGTTCTAAAAGCGACGCTTTCGTGCAAGATGCACACCTGCTTTGTTGTTCCACGAAAGCTTTGGCTTACAAATTGTAACACATTTTTTGTGAAAAGCAACATCGGGATAAACTTAAACCTGCTCTCACCGAAGCATCTGCTCGTACTTCACGTTTCAGGAGTGGACCATTATTGCTGGCGTGCGGTTCGTGACACTGGTGATATTTCGTTCGATGATCTATCCTTAGGTGCGCAATTTCTCTTCATCAAATCTCTGACACCTCGCCGAAACGGAACTGCCCGGTTTTTGTCTTTGCGCTTTGTTGCTGTTTTTCTGCAAACTTCATGCCAATAGCCGTTGTGGAAAAAAAACAGTTATCCTCTTGTCTTTCTGACCAGCTAGCGTTGTGAGCGAGAATGGACCTTTCAACGCTTGGGTTGAGATATCAAGCTCCACGCATGTGGTCGCGGATACCTCTCTGTTTTTTGTTATTTTTTAATTTGTCATTACGTCTCCATCAAATACCGTATTCGTTAGTTTCTAACTTTATTTTGGTTAAGTTTCTCAACCAAAAGTAAAAAAGCAGGACCCCCAGTTAACAAAGCTTGTTTTGCGAACGTGTCGGGAAACGGACAGCGTGAATAATCCGCTGATAGTTTTCGAACTGCCAAAAAGAGACGCAGGCCTGTAACTTCGTACTTTTTCCTCTGTGCCTTAATGTAAATATCTTGCAGTACCTGTTGATGCCACGACGATAAAGTGCATTGTGGACAAACCTTCCGTTGCGGTCGTCTTACCAGCCTGATATATCTTTGCACCGAACGCGCTCTCCCCCTCATTGCATTGATTAACATACCAGCCGAAGCGAATGCATCTCGCCAGGTGTCTACCTGTCTTTTGATTGTAGTTTTAACTCCAGTTGTCTACAGGTCCCTTGTTGCAGTGCAAGGGGTACCCGTGCATTTTTCGCGAACCGGTGATTGTTTGCCCAGTTTCTTCAGTTGCACTTGGAAAGGCTCAGCGTTGGTTTCCAGTTTTGATCAATGTCATTGTGCAGCTCATGTCGATCGTTCTTTATTTATAACAGCAACTTGTTCCGAATACGCGTAAAAGCAAACTTAGTTAAAATTGTTTTTATGATTACCTCGAACAAGCGCTGCGTTGTCTAAGAAGTCTGAACTGTTAGGTAATGTTTGGTTAGTAGGTCAAAACAAATATTTATGACCTTTTCTAGTCCTTCCAACATTTCCCCGGGTGGCGGGATGTTCCTTGTGATTGTCAGAGCACAGCGGCCCTGTCTGTAGGTAAATCTTGTAAAGTGGTCAATTTAGGGCTTTAAACTCCTGCTCTTGAGGCATACGATATTTCACAGCTTTCCTTATTGTGCAACCCTGCATTCTTCATCGCATAAAGATACTGCTAAACATGTACGACCATGCTTTTTGCATTGGTTTGCTTTGTGGCTATTGAAGTCACGAGTCATGCTGCAAGACGAATATGGCTGAGGAACATCTTCTCAACTGCTTGAGTACGTTTTATAAAAATTTTACGTTTGCTGTTTATGGTTACAGTGAAATACGCTACGGATTGGAAATTTCCTTTTGAACGTATACGATTAATTCAAGCCTGTACGTCAGGGTGGATCGATTCTTTTGTTACGTTTGTTCTGTTGCGTTAGTCCTCACGTCGTGGACGCGTAGTCACCAAAGTGCTCGTTCGGTATTATTTTTTTTGTGCCTTCACTGATTTTTTGCGTTGGAATCTATGGACGTTGCTTTTCTGTTTCGATTTTGTATCTGTCTATCGCAATAAACAACCCTAATAATGACCTCTTGATAATGCACATTGTGATAACTTTGGGTGATTTCTTGATTTGTGCCCAAGCGACCGGGTTGTTACTGTTTCGAAAAAAATCATTTCGGCTCGTGCCGCGCTAAAACTTGGGATATAGAGGTGCAAACTTACTCTGGTCCTGTGTCATGCTGAGCATTGCTGGCGAAACCTAAGATTTGTTCAAATATGTGTGAGACATGGTATAATCTAAAGTGCTTTCAACTCTTTCGTCGGCCACACCCTATGCTAGGTTGGATACTAGAAAAAAAATGGGTATTTGTTGCGATATACCATGTTAAGAGTGTTTTAAAGTATTGTTGCGGTTATGGCCTTCGTGAGGCGGGTCGCCATTTTGGCGTGCTGAGATGGTGTTAGATTTGCATGCGTGTTAAACGCCATGGCAGCAGTTGTAGAAAACTTCTGAAACGACAGATTTTCAGCATAAAAATGGAAAAGTTTGCAGGTTTACGCGGCAAGCGTAGTATGTGATGTTTTTTACTGGTTTGACATCAGTTGAAGAGAATAGTTTGCTGTCTTCGCATTTTTTCTGCTTATAGCAAAGAGCCGATGGAGCCAATTACTCATTTTCTTGCGCACATGGGTGTGTATCTTGCTGGCAATAGACACTTGAATGCTGTTGATATGTATATGATAAAGGTTAACTGCCTATTTTTCAGGTAATTACTCCAGAATTGAAGTGTAAATTTGTTTAAAACATTAAGAAGTTAGCGCCTTTTCGAGTTCCGCTATTTCCGTTCTTTTGAAATGAAACCCATCCCGAAAACTTGGAAACAACGCCTTCGTTTTCAATTTTAATTCAACTACTGAAGCCGTAATCCAACCATCAAAATAAATGCTTTTCCGAAAGTCTTTCGTTTGACCGTTTACATTTTCATTCCAGTGGTTGAAAAGCCTCGGTGTTTTTATCGATTGAATCTGCTCCATTGCATTCCGCTTGCGGATTCACGAGGCTAAAAGAGGGAAAGATTCACTCTTGGAGAAATTTAATGCGTTGTGCCAACTGCCAAAGCGAATTCGATTTTCCGCCATGGTGAGAGAGAATGGTCAGAAATTAACTCTGCAAGTTTGCCAAAACCCTGAGGTTAAATTTTCAGTGTGAAAGTCAAGCAATCTTTTACGTATAGCATGCTCGAACAACAAAAGGTTTACTTCCCACTGAACCAATTAAGACAATATGGTCGTAGCTCGGACCGCATGCCTTGCCTCTCAGTCAAAGACAAAACGTGTCTTTGACGGTCACTGCCTTGGGATTACGGTGGGCGCTCAGCCAAAGATGTGCACCATCAGGTAGGAGCAAATAAAACCTGGATGATTCACAAACGCAAATCGATGAGCGGATCGGATTGCACGAATGTACGGTACCTTGTGCGGTGCCTGTCGATATGTTCTGCTTGCTGTGGCTTGATTGCTGTTGTACTTGGCACTGCACGTTCGTTGTCTTTTCAATCGTCCGCGGAGCAAGGTACGTTTGTGTGATTTTATGTTGGATTACGAAGTGCAAACGAATTCTTTAAAAAAACTACTCGGTGAAATGTATTTGTTATATTGTTTAATTGTCTAGCGTTATCTCTCGCGATTTATATATACGTTACTCAAAGTTACCAACATTTTCGAAGATAAGCTGTCAGCCATAAATCGTACGTTCGAACTGTGTGGAAGCTTTCCCTCGGCAGCCGATTCTCCGATTCCTAATGTAATAGTGATACAGGCAATTGCACTTTCCTGTTCGCGTTGTCCTATGTTGTATCAACGCAAGTAGTTCTCTCTGTTCACAGTGCTATACATAAAATTCTTCGCTAGCTAGCTGTCACACCTTAAACACTAAACAATGGATAAAGTCTTCTGGAGGAAAGGCAATAATTTCCCAGTGTTAAAAACATGCAAGCTACCTCGCGTGCATTACTCATTCAAATAAATTTATAAACGATTTCAGCCGTTTCACTTGGTCGAACTTCCAAACAGCCTTTCGTGTTGTGAAACTGTTCGAACAAACGTTCACAGCGCGTGTGTTCTGCAAAGCGCGACCGACTTTTGAACTCGATGCCCCTACGTAGCTGCAGACATGCGCCATTGCACGAATTGCGTCGCGTAATGTGACTTGCCCTTTTTTTCTGTTGCAGAAGAAAATATGCATGATTGTTTGCTGCGTCATACTCCTGGTGGTCATCATCGCGATCGTCGTCAGCAGCGTGCCGAAATAAAGCCGGACTCGGGGACGCGCCGGAGATTGCTCGTTGTCGCCTGAGAGACCGCGCAGGACACTTGCTTTACCTGAATCGTCTCGCGTTTGTAGAGTGCGTTCGTCGCCAGTGGCGGCCTGACCTCGACTTTTCGCGTATCGCTCCTGCGCTGGGTAGTTGGTGTGACGTGGTAGGAAATATGTTTCGAAACTGTCGTGAGGGGCAGTTTTTCTAACCGTGGAAAGTCCTTGGCAAAGCTATTCGCTCTTCACATTTATTTCGATTTGGCGGAAGTAAAATGAATGTAAATGAATGGGATTGCGGGAACCCTGGCCAAGAACAGCCCCAAACCCTCCGCTGAATTATGTTGACTTTCGATCTCAAATATGGCGAACGGTGGGGTTAAGCTATATGTGTTTTTTTACTTTTTTTGAACCAGCTAGACTGCTGCTGTTGCATGTCAAAGCATCAGGTATTTTAAGGTACGGTTTCAAAGAAAAGGGATTTACATCGAAGAGATTTTCGTGAAAGCATAAGCATACCTTTTGGATTGAACTGGCAACGCGTATTACTTGCAAAAGAATCGTTGTGTTGCCTGTGTGTAAAACTAATTCGAACCAACCGATACAGTGTCGCAGAGGGAAAGCGACAATGATAATTGTGATCGGAGGGGAAGGTTTTATATTTTTACTGTGCTGTGTACGATGCAGTGATCCCTATGATGTTAAGTTTGATCGGGTGATTTCCCTTGCAAATTATGGACATGTGTTAAATCTCGTTTTTATCTTGCAAAGAACTTGCAAATCAAAGAAATTAGCACTTCAGTACTTGACAAAAATGTGTTTTTTTTTATTAAAGCGAATAGCGGTAACTAATCATTTTTGTGAGTTTGGAGTGAGATTGACCTGTTCGCTTCAAAGCTTGCCTGTAGTTTATATTTTATTGGCAGAGCTTGAATCTTTCTGACGCCATTGCTTGAATGATCAAATGCGAGCTGCAGTCACTGTCGTTTGCTTTCACTGTTGTGTTGAATTCTCAGACGGACGCGTAACTTTGCCTAGGTAACAGCTTTTCAGTCAATAGAAACAAATTTGCAAACCAATTCCCTTCGAGGTCAGATCATATTTTTTCGCTTTTTAGAGTATATCGATATTCACAGCCTTGTGCGCGATTCTCAGGATAGCAACGTTGCAACGAAGTCGACACCAACTTTTTGCGTTTGAAGTTTTAACGTTGAGGTGTTGACTGTTTGCCAATTGCAAATGAGTTTGCAAGATTACTGCTTTCAACTTTTGGGAATTGTTTTATCTTAAGTTTGTCCACGCTTGAAGTCACAGATTCCCTGGCGTGGTGTTCAACCAGGGGGTCCCAACCTGGGGTACATGTACCCCCCAGGCGTACATTTGCCTGTCCCAAGCGCTACATTTAAGGTTAGCAATGGAAGATAAAAATATATTTACATATTATTTATTTCCAAATATTTATACATCAATCAGTTAGTGTTATTTTCAAAAGTCATACGCGTATTGTTAAATATATCTATGAATAATCATGATAAAATGTTTTTGTCATAAGAAATTTTAGGGGTACATGCTCATCTGTCGGAATACTGAAGGGGTACGTGGTAACAGGAAGGTTGGAAACCCCTGTTTTGAACTATCGTATACTATGCCATCAGGAAGCATCTTCACAAAGAACCGAAAACATCTCAAAAACTTAAATCGTGTCAGAAATTAACTCGTGTCTGTAAGCAAGTTTCTGTTTCAAGTATGCAAGTAGGAACACGCAAAGTAATTCCAATGCACTACTTGAACCGGCGTCGGCAGGTTATCACTTTTTGTGGGATCGGTGGTTTAATTCACATCGACAGTACTTTTTGGCATTAAACGAACATGAAGTCGCCGCATTATATATTGAAGTACCACATATTTTTAAAGAGTAACTGTGCGAACAGGTGAACCTTACCCTGGAACTCCTTCGGAAACGCGGTTCAGGTTCGCGTTGCGTGTTTATTGAGTTTTACATCGTTTGTTGGTCAGCATAATCTGTGCTTCTCAGCTCGTTAATTTTTTGTCAATGGCGCAAGACGACTGTTGAGCATTTCATTCACTGCTCTCACGCTCGACTGCTGAAGTGCAGATCTTCCTTTTCGGTCTTTTCTCCTTAGCGTTGCAGTGTTCGCTCGCAAATTATTTTTGCTCGCTTGCCGGTAATCTGGGATATCTTTCGATGACTGTTGAGAGGCAGCATGGACTCCTACAGTCATCGCGTTGCTGGAATCAGTTTGTAAGACCCCAGTGGTGCAGGGTTGTTTCAGAAAACTCGCTTGACAATTGATCCTGGATCCAAATACTTGAAGCGAAATGTAATAAATAGTTCGCTTTTTCTGAAGTGGTACGGGGTTTGGCGCGAGCGTAAAATGTATCCTTTTCTAAAAGCAGAGGCGGNTCCGAGGTTGACGATTGGGGCGANCCCCCACCCCCCTAAAGCCTACGAAAGTAACTTTATTCACCATGATTTTGCACCATTCGGAAAACAGCATTGGCNATATAAGGCCATTTTGTCGTTCATTGTTTTGTCACAGCAATGTTGTGAAGTATACTTCATCTCTCTTACAGTAGTCAGGCCCGTCGCCAGGATTTAGCAGCAGGGGGGGCCACATTTTTCAAATACAGTATTGGATGTATGCAGCAATCGGGGGAAAACGTAAAATGGGGGGCACCGATTTTAAATGGGGGGACGGGCACCACTGCCCCCCCGCTGGCGACAGCCCCTGACAGTAGTGAACCCGTAATGAGGCTTCATTACCAACTGTTACTGAAATCGCACCCCTAACCTTACTGGCTGGATCCACCCATGTCTAAAGGCGATGCAAATTTTGTTGTGAGAAACCGACAGATGCTTTGGAGTCATAGGCGTAGCCAGGGGGGCCTACGGGGCCATGTCCACCCCAAATTTTTAGAGCATATAGTCATTTTGTGCTGTGAGAAGCGGTATCCCAAACAAAATAGTGTTATTCCCCTGAAATCAAATATTTTGGCTTCTCCAAAATTTTTTGGCCCCACACAAATTTTTGGGTTGACTACGCTACTGTTAGGAGCGCCGTTAAAATAAGCCGGATAACGTTCTAGGGGGATCTTGGATGGATTGTCTTTTTCAACTTGGTGGAACTAAATTTCCTATTACACCAAGCGCATTATCTGCAGTTGTAAAACGACAAAGACTAAATGATGTTTTCTATTAACCTTCAGGTGTTTGTGACACTGGGCTCTTTGCAGGTGTCAGTTTTATTGTCGCAGGTCGCATCGCTGCTACTGGCGTATTTATTCCTTTTGTGGGGGTGACAACTTATGCCTTATTAATGATTGTAATGGATTTTCAAATTTGCGAATTTTTTAAAGCTTCCGTTTAAATTTGGAGAGGAGAAAGAGTCCCTTCAAATACGTCTTCTATACTTGTTAAATGCAATTCACGGATTTTGGGCTTTGCGGTTGTTACCACACCACACTGCAACCACATTGCCCAGTTAAATATATATTTGTGTGCTAATTGATAAATTTAGCGGCGAACAAAAAGCATGACTACCATTTCACGTCAAGCGTCCTAACCGACCATATCCAATGTGGATCGCTTTTACTTCAAATGAACACTTCGCTTTCACGTTTTCCCAAGCTTTTCTTAATGCTAACAAAAAGCAACTGGACCGTAATGCTACACGTTAGTTTAGCGAAATGTTTATTCATGCATGTTGTGCAGAGACGATTACGAAGCTATTCCTTCTGCAGAAATATTAACGTTGGTGCATTTCACTGCTTGTATCCATGGTATAGTGTTATTATTTTTCTTGTGCGTTTTCATTAGAGTATTAGCTAATGTTCATTTGTGTGCTTACCCAATTAGACAGTTACGCGCACTTCCGTCACTGTGTGTATAGCAGTTTTCAAGTCACCACTTGTTTGTGGAGTTCGCCACTATTTAACTCTGTCTTAACAGTTAGCATTAGTAATCAATAAAACCGCTGCTGAGTCTTGTTTGTTAGAGCTTGAACTATCAAAGTGATCATTCCTAACAGGCTAATTTATTACTGAATGTCAAAAGAGTTAATGGTTGGTGATGACAACTTTGCGACGCGCATCATTGCAGTTTTATGTGTGAACAGTGAAGTTGGTCTGGTGCCAAAGTCCTCGAAAACTCGTCACTTTGACAGTTATTCACCCTCTTCACCAGTTGATTCGAGATGGATAGTTACAGGCATCGAAATAAAAAATCTGGTTGCTGTCAAATTGGTGCACTACGTTCAGTTAAAGTTTTACAAACCCTGTTCTATTCTTTTGTAAGTGGTTCATAGCAAAAGCTTAAATGATTTGCAGGAAAAGAAAACTAGACAAAATATGTGGCCGTAACAAAGAGGACAACCATAGATGACGGCAATACAGTAGCTATGATACTTAGCACCGCTATATTCTACTGTTCAAAGTCCGAAGTAGACTGGTTCAGAACCGTCGCCTGAAAATCTTCAGTAGGGTTGGTGCAGGGGGATGACATTCTAAAAAATACAAAACTCCACTGATTTATAGTGTTTCGTTTTCAGTTTGTGGGGCTTTGAGCTGTGTTTAGGGAGACTAAACCCACCAAATACCCCTGTGGCAACGGGACTGGACCGATTTATAGCATTTTGGGAGGTTGCACAGGGGATCCCTTGGGCTGGATTCCTTCCCAAATCAAGATCACTCCATGCGAGAAATGAAGGGGAAACTCAGGAATGCAGAATCGAAAGAAGTCTCCAAAAATTTTCCGATGGGCCGAAAATATGAAATGGCGTAGAGAATTTGTTACATTCTGTTTTGACATTTTCTGCACATTTCAATAGATGCATGTTTTCAACAGTGAATCAGTCATATTGCCGTTTTTACGTGTGTTATAAAACACTTCATGTTTCAAACAAAAGAACGCAAGGATTAGTGAAACGATCGCGAGGTCAACAAGTCAGCCAAACCTTAAAAAGAACAAAACGAAAGACAATCAAAGAGCATGATTAACGTCAAGAAAGGCAGAAGAAAAAAACAAGAACAAAAAAACAAAACAACAACTACAACAATGCCGCATAATGGTCAGCAAGCATCGAACTAATTGCAGCAAACAATGGGGCATAATGGCCAGCTAGCCTCAAACTAATTGCAGTCAGAAACGGCAACTGCCTGATAATTACAACAGAGAATGGGACACTTGTATATCAAAAAGATGAAAATTAAATCTGAAAGAGCAGCTGCTTGTATAATTTCATAAAAGTACGGTATGGTATATTTGATAAGTCTTCTGGCATTGGTTTCCACAGCTTACAGCCTCTAGCAGTGGCGCTGTTGCTTTAGATTTGAGAAAGGTATGGTATTGGTCAACATTGTTTTATTAAGTTGTCGTGTGCAAAAGTTGCGATAGCCTGGTCCATGTTCTTCAGTAATTTATTTTGCTTTTACATATGTTTCGCAAGTTAATAGTTCTACGATGTTTTATCTCACGAATATTAGTAGAGAAATATGTACCTTTCATTGGTATTGCTCGTTGATGTGAATTCTACATACATTACGCATGACTCGGTTATTTAATTAATTAGAACACCTAGGTTGCATCTGCAGTTCCCAAGTAAGTGTTGCGTAGTACAGGTGACAAAAAAAACAGAAATAGACTGTAAGAAGCAGATTTACATAAGGCTGTAACTTAGAGTGCAGCGCTACCACAGGCAACTTTCTTATTCACATGAAGGATGTGGATCTCAATTGAACCGCGAATCTATTATAAAACCTAAGCATCTAACGCTTTCAACTTGTTGGCCTATATTGTGAGATAACTGCAAGAACATTTAAATGGAGAGGATAAAGGCGAATTTTTAGAAAAGTATTGATTTAGTTTTTGTGTGAATAACAATACTTTATTTTCGTTCATCCGGTTTTGAATTTTTTCTAGTTTTAAAGTTAGTTTTAATTGCTGCTATATTGTATCATTATGTCAGAGCAATAGAAATGCGTCTTCAGCGAAGAGGTACAACTTGCGTTTGTTTACTGCTGGCAAATCTTTGATGTTTGTAGATTAGAAAGAGCATTGGGCTAAGCATTGAACCTTGAGGGACACCACATTTTATTATATTTAAATTTGATTTGTGTTGGTTAACGAAGACGGACTGTTTCTTTTTGTTCAGACTACAGTACTTACAAAAAGTTTGTTTGCCACACCACGTTTTCCATTATGGTAGGTACAATTTATTAACGAAATTTAGTGCTCAATGTCTTTTAAAACTAATTCCAAGTCCAACCATATTCCAAAAAGTTTTTTTATTTTAAAGTCCAAGTCCAAATGAAGTCCAACAAAATACAGCTTTTCAAAAAAAAAACTAAGCAATTCTTTTCCATTATCTCAATCCAAATCTGATCCTGATCCTAAATTTATAAAGCGATTGACAGTCTGGATCCAATCCAAATCCGCAGAAATTCATTATAGTCCAAAACCAGTCCTATCGAAATCCAGTTCATTGGCCATCTGTGCCTCACGAACGATTTGCACGTGGCTCTGTCGACCAATTGTGTGCCAAGTTATGAGCGGATAATTTCAGAGAAGTAGCAAAAAGTCACTAGGTTTGTTTCTAATGATCAGTAAGGTATGAAAGCTAAACAGTAGAACTGAGTATTTTCTGTTGCATTGTCAGCAGTCTTATGTATTGCGAGTGGTAGGCCTAATTTTAATAAATTGAGATACTGCAAAATGTGGCTATTTTTGTGATTTCTACGCTTTTTTCAAAACGGGAGGGTGTGGGCGTCGCTTTATTTTTATGAAAAGGGTGCCAGCTTCGAAAAAGCTTGGGAACGATGCCATAGAAAAATGAGCGCGAAAGATTGAAATGAATGACGATGAGCATTCTCTTTTTATGGCGTTGAGAATTAGTTATTATTAAGTATGATGTGTGGAAAAGAAACGCCTGAATCCATTTTTCAGATTACACGAGGTAAGTGAGGTACTCAATAAATATGTAATCTGAGTGTGGTCAGATAACTTCACCGCTGCCTTTTTCATTAGTTTCATTGTGATTGTTTTTGTTCCTGATATCCAGGGGATTCAGAATAAAGTAATATGTTTTTGAATTGGAACAACTATTTCAGTGAATGTAGCGAGCACGTGTAGTGCTTATTTGTATGACATCAGTCGTCGCAAACCTTCCAGAAGGGCCCCCAAGTTAAAATAGCCTAGGCCTCCGAAAATGAAAATTCGCTTCTGACGATGAGGTACAAAAGTGTTTCGAAGATTTTACTGAAATAACACAGCAACAAAATTGGTCTGTAGTTAGAGCGATTTAATCTGGTTCCTGGTTTGAAGAGTCGAACCACTTTTGCTGGTTTATTAAGCTTCTCCGGAAAAACTCCTTTGGAAATGCTTGAATTAGAAGATCTGTGATGTAGATAGATATGATATTCTTAACTAGTTTGACTAATGACACTGGTATATCATATGGATCACCAGAAGAACCGTAAAAATTTGATTCTTGGTATGAGGAAAGAACACGTGAGTAGCATTTAGTTCCTGGTTCCCAAAATCTATGCAAACTTGTAGGGCGTGGAAAATCTAACACGAAAACCTCCAATATTTTTACTCTCCTCTTAACAGTTTGCAGCCAAGCGCAGAGAGTTGTTTGTTTAAACCTTACAAACACTATTAGGCACATTCCCAAATATTCATGAATAAAACAACCAAATCGTAGAGAAATACTAAATGACACCACAAAAACAAAGGTACCACTGATAGAGCAACTTTGAGTGCACAATCCGAAAAGACTGAAAAACTACTACACTATTTNTGAGTGCACGTGTNTTGAAGACGTTTCAACTGCAATAAAATTATGACGCAACAACTCGCAATTTTATTGTGCTATGCCCATCTGTGATTGTGTTTTCTGTCAAAGTTGTATTCTACACGGCTCAGANGTGATCGGAGTCGCTTTTTGTGACTCCTGGTTNTGTTCCAAAAATAGTGGCTTCAACTCCTGCTCCANAGCTGATTGGAAATTTAAACTTCGACTCCTGTTTNCACGCCGAAAACTTGAAAGCAGTGTGTATTTTCCCTCATTACCAGAGGCGAACATTCATTTTCTGGGCCTTAGGCTATTTTAAATTGGGGGCTCTTCTGGAAGTTTTGCGACGTCTGATGTCATACAAATTAGCACTACGCGTGCTCGCCTGAGTTGCGAAGTCGGAGGTAAAATATCCGACACCAACTCCGACCTTTCCAAACTCTCCGACTCCGGTTGTCAAAAATTTCCGACTCCGCCCTTTCCAAAATTTCCGACTCCTTAGCATAAACGGAATGAAATTTGGCTGTTAAAATCAAAGGAAATCGTGGTGTACAGCAATAAATCTCTGTTTCAACAAAACTTTCAATAGAAATTGTACTATTTCAACAGGAATTCCCAATTTAAGAGTATGATGTAAAAAATGATCCAAATGGACATCCGGAGTCGGACAAAAAATCCGACTCCGACTCCAGTGTTGTTAGGAATCTGACTCCACCCAAACACTTACGACTCCGCAACCCTGGTGCCAGAGCCGGATTAAAGGATACGGGGGCCCGGGGCAATTTTCACTGGAGGGCCCCTATGACGTATTTCATGACGTCATCGTTTGCAAAATTTGTTTTCGCTGATTCGCAACGTTCTCGTTTGCTTTTTCCGGTAGTCGATTATGTGCCTGCCGTATTAACTCGATTTTTAGCCGCCTTTGATGGTAAGCCGCACGAAATAGTGTTAAAAATTAATGTAAGCTACCCTTGAT
>JGI24158J21664_10002397_pt1 | contig 22641 bp, 13 predicted proteins | sample Ectturendosymbi3_FD_21664 | JGI IMG/M metagenome (IMG submission 21664)
GCAAAAAGTGTCTGTAACCCTGTGATTCCGCCGGCTTCAATGCCTTGTACTACGTTCTGTATTGTCTGTTTTTATCAACCTGCGTTCTGTGGAGTGTGTGTGTTCATACTATGGACTTCGTGTCTGCTCATAAACAAATAAATTAAATTATTTATCTTCATAGTTTTTTTATATAAATGTATGAACTTTCAGGAAAAAAAAGATTGCACACCTGGTATCTAATAGAAACCAGTTCTGTATTTGCACTTAGACCAATAGCAAAAGTGCTACAAAAAGAGTCAACAGTCATGACTACACATTTTTAAAAAAATAAAGGTAGATTTACTGCTTTTTGTATCATTTAGGTTTAGGTGATAGCATTTGGATACTTAGGCTGAATCCTAAACTTGCTTTCCCTGAGTTGTTTGGGGTGAATCATCCAAACTTTTATTCACAAAAATACTATACCATTGACAAATGTTCGTTTCCTGATATTGTACTCTTGTACAAGTGTGCATTTTTTATAAGAATTAGAGAGGCAACTTCCAAAAGCCATAAAAGGAATTGTTTAAAATTGGTTGAAAGCTATTTTTTATTATCATAGGAGGTTCATTCATTCATTTTAAAACCATTTTTCCTTTGAGGTGGATCGCAGGAGGTGCTAAGTGTGACTTCTATTCATTTTGATGCTTCAACAAATACTGTTTGACAGGGAACACAATCAGCAATGTGGCAATGATTTTTCCTCCATTTTTCTGTGCTATGTATTTCTGGAAGAAAGGAATTGAAGTGAGACACATACTGGCAAATTTTTCTTTGTTGGGTAAGTTCAGTTGCTTCTTTATTTTTTTGCTAAGTGATGAAGGTAAAATAAATACAAGGTTAGTGAAATATGTGAAATATAATGTCTTTACTCACACACGCAACGCAGTAGACTTGAGCATGCATGTCAGTAACAAGGAACACACAAATACATGAACAAGCACAAAGATAGACATGTGGCAGTGGTAGAGAAGCAAACGCTTAATGGCTCTAGCACAATTACTTCAATGATGAAACACAAATGTAAAGGGCACACGCATGAATGATGCCAACACAGTTTTTATAACATAGTGCTGTGATGACTTCCAATTGAACCGATTGATAAAATGTGTAGGTGAGTGGGAGACTGCTAAGGATTAGTGAGTATTTAGGCTGCAGACCTCACTAGGGTGAAGTTATTTACAGTGTAAAGGGAACATTTTATAGCAGTAACTAAAAGCATGTTGTTCCGAGTTTAAGGTTTAATATGCGCAATGCAGTTAAAGTCAGACCTCATTTATCTGGACTACTTTGTTTCATCAAATAAGGTCGGTTTAGCAAGGTATCCAGATAATTGAAATTATAAAGAACAAAATTCTTTTCATAGGAAATGTAGACAAAGGTGATGATGTGCAGTACAGCAGAACTTGCCTAAGTAGACACTGAATAGGGAACAGAAAAAAAAAAACTGTAGACTCAGATGAACTGTCAACTTAAGCTAATATTTAGACTGCATGTGAAAAATGACTAAATGAAATACTCATAGTTTTTGTTTATTAGCAGATCCCTATACATGACCTACAGTAGTATGCATTCAGAATGAGATTAAATGCGAAAAAGAACTGTGGAAGAGACCTAACTGCGTCCTGCAAGTTCTACCACTGTTACATTCACTGTGCATAGAAAATTGACTTTCACACTTCCATTGTGATTTAATAAACGACTAAGTAACAGTTGGCATAATCTGGCTTAGTTTTTTTCCATTGATTTGGCATATCTGTTCTTAAATTTCTGTGTCAGAGTCGGACAGTGAGGTTTCTGGAATAAAGAGGTGAAATACATTGAGAAAAGTCCGTTCTTAGCAGTTGTGTGTCAGGTGGTGGGAATTCCAGTCAATTGGAGTTCAGACAAACAAGGTCTGACTGCATATGGTTTGTGGAAGCAGAATGCATTGCAGGCAATGTCATTCCACCAGGAGATATTGTGAACATGTTTGGTTGTCACTGCCTAACAGATATTGTTTACTACAAAATCTTAGTATTGTTAATCTTAATGATGTTTCAAGGAAAGATTTAGCTTTGGTCTATATGAATGCATGTTAACACCTTCAGTGCCAATGTGCAATATATTCTCACCGAAATCATGCACGAGCCATGGATTTTGTGTCACTTTGCAACTCCATAACTCACAAGGTGATTGAGCAAGAGACCTATTCAAACCCTCAAAAGATGTGGCAAGTCTTACACAGTCGAACTCAAAAGTTTAAGACAGGGGTCGGCAACCTTTCTTTAGTCATGGGCCAAAAACAAAATCTGCAAGGTATGGCGGGCCGTACTAATTTTCCACCAGTAATTTCATTCTCTTTGCTGTTAATGATGTTCTTAAAACTAGGGAATTTATGGAATTTTAATCAGATTCACTCCTTATTTTCACAGTTCATAACTGAAAACCCAGAATAGGAAGTACAGTACATTTGTAGCATAGTGGGGTTTCTCATAAGTAGTCACATATAAGTACACAATATAAGAGGTTGTATATATAAGGAGGGATATATAAGGAGGGAACAATATATAAGGAGGGAAAATTCATACAATGTAATATCAAGTAAGTACGATTTGTTAAAGGGGTTGCGGGCTGAATAATTTTGCTTTGCGGGCCAGATCTGGCCCGTGGGCCGTAGGTTGCTGACCCCTGGTAATCTTGATTTTTACAAGTTTAGAAAATTGTGTTATTTGCTTTATCACATTGCTTTTTATGTTGGAAGAACATTGCTACGTAACTGATGCTTTTATTACAACTTTTAAGGGTGATCTTTAACAATCTGGTTGTCTTGGAAGCAAGAATGTTCAAAATTATTGCAAGTTTTGCTGCTGAAAGTACGAGGAAAAAAGGGTGTTATCAGGTGTGGACAGGTCAAAAATTATTATATTGCATGAAGAGGGGGTACTCAGAAAGGCAAATATCTGACAAAAAGCAAGGTAATCAGGCCCTGGGCCCCAACCACAAGAGCCAATTTTTGACTGAAGTTTTTATTAGAAACTATGTGAAAATCCGAGTCTTTGAGTGCTTGATTGGCTTTCTAGCATTTCTGATTCTTAAGTTATGGCTTAAAAGCAACAAAATAATTAATGAATCACTTAATCAATTTTTGGCCTTCGGATCAAAGGCTCAAAAGACTTGTATTATAGGCAAAGTTTCTCTAAAAACTTCTGTCAAAAAATTAGCTCTTGCAGTTGAGGCCCAGGGCCCAACGACCTTAGCCAAAAATAATNTCCTTGTGCAAATAAATTGCGATTCTGCGGAATTCTGTGGTTCCACAAAACATGTAGTGGGGTTCCTTGAGGGTTCCTCATTTTTTAGGGGAAATCATTGTTTGCTTCAGTATGTTGATGCGTCAATATGAAACTTCTTAGATTACCATGCCCCATTCAGACTCCAAGTAGGCCAGTTAGTTATACAGGAGGTTGAGTGCAGATATTGGAGCAAGAAATATTGAAAGTTGTTGTGTCACTTGTGCAATTAAGAACGTTATTGCTGCATCATAGTCATACGATGTTGCCTATGCACAGTTCACAGTAGACTGAATACAAAGTAGACTCTGCCTAAGTCAGTAGAAAGTAGACTGAGTCACAGACTAAAGCTGCTGTTCAACCTAATGTGGGAATAAAGTAAAAACAGTGTGAAACCAACTTTCTACTATTTGGACAAACCAGATGAAGCAAAATAGCACATTTTCTATGTGAGGCGAAAGAATAACAACAGAGAAGGTGTAGACGGTAATGAGCAATGTAGTTCAAATGTAAAAGAGGCACCTAATCTGATCAGACCAAATGTAATTCAATTGCTAAGTTAGAAAATGGGATGACCAGGGGCATAAAGAGGTTAGATGGCACCCGGGGCAAAAAGCCAGTTTGGCGCCCCTATGGCCGAACCTGAGCTCTTTCGTAAGCAAATTTGCTGTATTGAAGAAAGTACTTGTGACATTGTTGGGACTTTTTGGTGCCTCCCGCAATAATTCGGCACCCGGGGAATTGTGCCCCCCTTGTCCCCCCTCATGCTCCTAGGGATGACACACAATGGTGATACGGGTTATTTTTGCTGGATGACCAAATTCTGAATGTAGCAGATACACTCCAGAAATGCAAGACCAACCGATTCATTAACATTCTTGCTTTTTAACTTCTGTAGTAACTGTTTATTTGTTGAAGTGTCTAATAACGAAATATTTGGTTTTCTTACAAGTAATTCGTGTTTTTTTAAATTTTGTTAATGAGAGTTCCATGACAAATGTGAAAGTATATCAGGGTTCCACAATGACAAAAATGTTGAAGAGCGCTGAACTAAATGAAACCAGGAAGGCTAAAATGTATTTGATAAGTCATGATTTTGTTTCCCATTACAGTGCTCATGCACCCATGTACAACTTGCCGCGTATGCCACAAGCTTTCCTTGAAAAACTGTCACCAAAGTTATCGTGGAAGATTTAAGAAATTTCTCAGGTGAAGACAGTTTTTTGCTGAGGGCAGTCAAGGCATTTTAGCTAATACCATCGCATCCTTCTGCTCTTCCTCCGCAGTCACCTTGAAATTTTGAACTCCTGGTGTCACAATCGATCTCGCCATGTCCCTTGGAATAACAGGCTAGCAGTTCCATGCACACTTCTCTCTAGTCCTGCACACATGCTACGCTAAGCAAAACCTTGTAGACCACACACCAACTATTATTTTAAACAGCATATCGTGGTAAATGCGTCTGCATGTCTAGACGAGCTGTTGAAAATACGCGAAGCACGGGGTGAATGCTGTAATTCTGCAGATTTTTTGTTTATGATCAAGCAGATGTTGCTATTTACCTAATACAGTGACTATGGCTACTTCACCATATATATTATTTTGCCTGTAGGCAAGGCTTACCAATCATTTCAGTTGCGGAGCATGATCTACTTAGCCAGAGTGTAGTTCAATTTTTATAGCTTTGTGCAAATGATGTTATGCACAAGTCGCTAAAGTGACGAGATATACTCATGTCAGGGATAAATAAAACTCCGTTTTAGATATCCCTGACTCATGCAAAATAAACGATAGTAGGAACACTGCAAAAGAGTCAAAAATAATGTCAATTTTTTCAAAGAACCAATTAACATTAAAGCAAACAACTGGTTTTCATTGTGACATGGCCCCCAGGCAATTGCCTCGCTTGCTTCCCCCCTTGATTCGACCCTGGCCATTTACATGGTCTGTTATGAACTGATCTGTGATGAATGTGGTCTGTTGGAAACAGGTCTGTTTTTAATGGACACCGATACGTAGCTATGCGTATGTTCGCCTTCAAAATAGTACAAAGAACTGACTGTTTCGCTGTGCAATATTTCTGCCGTACCTGTTTCTGGCAAATGTGGCGAGCACACGTTTCGTACTAGAGATATGCCTGTGAATGTAGTATTACGACTAGTGACACAGAACAATGCTTGATTGGTCACCGTGTTTAGCGATGATTGCTTGCGATGTGCTGTCGTGTCATCGGCTCGTCTTCAGATTTGCGGATAGCATCAAGCCACACTGAGTCCTGTGATTAATTATAAGTTGTGTTCACTGCATTGCTATGTTTATTGCAGACTGCGGTAGCATTTCAACACATAAAACGTTCAATGAAAACTAAGCTCTGATTGTATTTTGTACAACTTCAGTGTTGTATCAAGTAATATTTTTGTTGCAGTTGTTGGACTAGGATCTTGGTTGTTTCACATGACGCTTCAATATGAAATGCAGGTAATGCATGCAGGAGTGGAAATATGATTTGGCTTGTGGCTATCAAAAGATGCTTTTTTCTACTTTTCTTGCAATTCATTTCTATGTACCAGTACTCTCATGGTGTCATTTAAGGTCATAGCTGTCTAGTTTATTCACTAATGCATAGGTATTCTTGTTTAAGAAGTAGCCAAAAAGTTTTACTAAAGGGCCATTCTGTGTCAGTTCTCAGGAAGTGGTCAGGTCACCCTCTCCAATTTTACTCAAATTGTCATTACCCCATATGATGAACATCTGCAAAATTTGAATGAAATCTGTCAAAAAATGGCATGATTATAAACCTTTTTAGTTGGGGGTGTTACTCGGGGGGGGCTCAACTTGTTCATATTTGGCCATGTTTAAAGCCTTATTACTGCCAAACTACATCAGTGAACAACCCCAATTTTTCAAGGATGCTAGTAACTTTGCCATGTATTGAAAAAATAACATTATCTACATTGTGACTTTCAAAGGTCATGGACAACCAAATTTGACTGTTTCTAGCTCTCGCTACAAATTTTCGAAAAATTTCAAACCTCGCCACGGTCTTATTTCTTGATATTTTTCGCTCATATTTGGAAGAATTGTTGCTGATAAAAGTATTGTTAACCTTAGAAAATTTCATTGCAAAATATCACAAGGTTTGTGAGATATCTTGGGCCAAACTTGACACGAAATGAAAAAACTAGAAAAGTGGGGTACCTTGGTCGCCTCGGTTACCAATGACTGCAGCGAAAATTTGTGTTGAAAAAATTTTCACTTATTCATTATGATATGGCAAGTTTACCATACAAAATTCATGAATGGTTCTCAATGTTTCATAGAGAAAAAATTTGACAAATTTGTGCAAAAACTACAAATTTTGTGTAATACAGAGGTCTTAATATTCACTATTCACTATTTTTCATTATACTATTGTTATTCAAGCTAGCATTGTTACTTCACAAATTCATTATTAAATTCTGGAATTCTGTTGTGTCTTGTGCAAAGTCAATTGCTTGTTTAAGTGGAATGAAACCGAAAAATTTTGTTTCATTTCACTCAACACTTTTGCGGCCGGTCTACGAATATATCGTACTTGGATGAATATATCGTACCTGAAAGTTTGTATGACGGAAAAAAAACACCAAAATTTACGATACTTACCTTTTTCACTGCCATCCCTAAAAACGGGCATGTTCTGCTGTATTACAATTCACCAGCGACTAACTGTAACCAGCTGTATGCTATACAGACAACCCACGAGATGCATTTATCAATACAGTCATGCTGTAACGCTTTTGGTCGGAATATGTGGTATGATGTTCTGGCATTGATTCTACAACATGACTCATACCAATGCATAATAGGAACCAAATTTCAAGTAGTGAGAAAAGTGTGTCGGAATGAGCTTGTGAAATGCTGTTAATTTGTTAGTACTGTACTCATTATCACAGACATTCTTGTTAGAATTTCTGCGACAGGACGAAATTTCCTGTCCAAATTCAACGTTTCTTAAGAATTCCGTTTGGGTTAAGATTATCGAAGCTCCCTTTTGTTTTCGTCACATCTTTTTAGTTACAATTTAGTCGCTTTATGTTTCAGCTCTTGGATGAACTCCCGATGATATATGCAACATGTGTTTTTCTATACGCTTTGTAAGTTGCAAATGTACTGCATACTCAGTATTTCATGTCTGTGTAACTTTACGGAGTTGGTTTACTAAGCATGATGCGTATTTGAATTTTTCAGTAAATGTGTATGCACTGAGCCACTGTTTTGTCAAACTTGCAGTTCTTATTCCAGGTTCAAATTGAATTTTAGCGGTACAGCAATTAATCCTTTTGAACTGATCGCATCACATTATTTTATTGACGACGCATTTTGTTGTATTGATTTTCTAGGCACCATCATGCTGAACCTGGAAAATCACGAAGTTGGTTTTATATAAGTTTTCTAGTGGTTTTCAGTGTTGTAATGACCGTAATTTACCTTTACTGGAAGAACCCTGTCTTTCATCAGGTGAGATATTGTCGGTTATACTCGTGGGTCACATTGGATTCTAAAACTTGACAGCGAGCCGAACTGGGAACTGAAGGATGAATTTCTTGTGCACTGTATACTAACTTAAATGGCATGTAAACGCCACATCATAAAAAAGTTTGTGCTTAACGGATAGCAAAGCCTGATGATGAAAGGCTTCCTGCATATTTGATTTTTTTAACCCATCAAGGAAAGTAAATTTCTCTTTTAGTGAAAACACTGTTGTTGGTATCCGTTTTCATTCAGTGCACAAATACCGGAGTTAGTTTGTTGTGGCCAGTATCATGATACTGTAGATCTGAAGTGTTGTTCAGTTTTGATTTTTAACGAAGTTTGTTAATGTACATCACGGTGAGCGTTTGATCACACGCATATATCGGGCCAAACAATGCCATCATCTGTGCCATTCTCTGGAGTTTGGAATGCAATTTCGTGCAGTGCCTCGTAAAAATCGATGTAAAAGGATTGAACTTCTTTTTTAAGGCAGTGTTAGACTGAAGATCCATCACTTCCAATCGCAGAGTTTTGTGACAGGGTAGCGAAAAATATACTTCTGCTGCAAACAAGAACATAATCATGTTTGAAGTAAAAAAGCCGTATTGTAGCAATTTTATATCGAACCCTTACGCAATAAACCTTCAGATATGCGAGTTGTATTTTTGTTGTTTACAGGTTTGTTACGCTGCACTTGTTCTTACTCTGACGTATGAAGCCATCCTCGCTTGCAAGAATTACCCTCCTATCAAGCCACTTGTTTTAACGTCGCTTGTGCTCTACTTATTCGGATTTTTTCTGTGGAATCTAGACAATGTTTTCTGTTCCAGTTTGCGGTTGGTTGGTGCATTGTGAAACAGTTTTGTTTCCCTAGCTAGTGCGTGCGTTTGATTTAATTATAACCATGGGCCGGTTTGCGTGTATCATTTTATTTGGTTAGAGCGTAAGCACTACGTTGATCGTATTCGGTGGATGGAATGCAGGGAGAACAACTCGTTAGCAAAAATTTTGCCCTGTCTTGCAAAGTTGATTTCAAATCAACAACAGTAAAAACGCTCTAAGTTTGCTGCAAGCTTTCGCAGAATCAGCCGACTGGACTCTGTTTTCATGACTTAGCGATGATTCAGACATGCACATGTGTGTATTCAAGTAACTAACTTCCACAAAGGTGACAAAATCTAAACCAGTCAAAAAAGAATTTTAATGGGATATCGATTTCATACAACAATACGCATCATCAGTTTTAAAGCTTATTCTAATAGTAGCATCTTCTATTTGAATAAGATTTCAGGACTGAGAATGCGTGGTGTTATGTGAAGTCGATATCCTATTTAAAATTTTGCTAATTGATTTAGATTTCGTCACTTTTGTGGAGACTTGCTAATTAATTTTATTGGGAATTGCGTTAGATAGTGTGTAGTTCCATGGTGAAAGCACTTTGTCTGCCTTTGAACACACTTTTGATACATGTTTGCAATCCTGATGCATAAACTTTGAAAACATCAGTTGTTCAAAACTTTCGAATTAGTTTTCAAAACATTAAAAAAGGAGCATGGGAATTAAAATCTTGGAATTCAACTGCCAAAGTAGTGTTTCCCAACAGTTCATGCACCTTGCCAAGTTCTCTCCGATGTTCAGAAAGCTGCTGGGTAGGCGAATCGTGTTGGTGCTGGATTTGCTGGGTCATTTTGCTTGTCGCGTAGCAGTACGGTTGCATCAACTTTACACCGTTTGTTACCGAACGAAAGAAAGACATCACAAAAGCGAAGAGCGTTTAACTGGTGGCTGCAGGCAATCGAGGAACTGTGGCATCTGCAAGGAAGCTTTTTGTCACAACTGTATTTTTATCTCTATTAGTTGCGCAACTGATTTAAAATTTAGCAAAAGTTTGTATGCAGTGCCTGTTTAAAAATAAGTGTCGTTGGCACTTCTTATCCTTAAGGTAAAACTGCATTGTATTTCTCTAGGTATCGTGAAAACTTTGTGGCGTTGGAGCTAGCAAACTTTAAGTCTATAAATCACATGCGTTTGTCAAGAAACAACGAGGGAAAACCAGTCATTTAAATGAAATTATGGCAATGCTTTCAATCAAATCAATTGTAAAATATGTAGTTTTCCGTCGATTGTTTACGACTTTTCCATATGTTAGTTATGGACAAATGGACAGTCGTTCAGTGTTTTATAATAACGACTGTGCTCATTATATTTTTGAATCGCCTACTGACAAAACAACTGTTTTGTTACAGTTCGGTACAGAACCGTCGCCAGAAAGTTTTCAGTAGGGGGACTTTGCGTTTGTGCGGGGGAGCTTGACACTCTAAAAATTGACAAAAACTCAACTGATTTATAGTGTTCCAATTTCAATTTTGGAGAGCTAATCCCCCAAATGCCCCCCGTGGCGACGGGACTGTTTCGGTATCCCACTCAACCGAAATTACTTGCAGTGTTTAATTTTGTTCTCTCTGAAGAAAACTTTGGTTGTTCTTCAGCTCGATTGGAATGAGAAATGGCAATATTTTTCGCTATTTTGTGTTTGAAGGAGGGTTAGAATCGAAAGCGCCAGCTACAGTCCTTTTAAGATGATCACCCAACTTCACGCTTGGTGGCATATTTTCACTGGCTACGCAACGTATTTGCATATATTGTTTTCGTCTTATGCAAGATGCCTTCATCTGAAACGAGACTGCTCTATTCAGGTAGGATAGGTTTACTAATTGCGTAACCTTTACCTTTTCAAACTGATTACATGTTTCGTTCTTGCTTTAAAGCATTTTCTGTACAACCACTCTCAACTTTTGCTTTATTGAGAAATAAGTTTGTTGCTCATTATGCTTAAATATCTTGGTTGCTGACAGGGTGAAGTTTATTTCTTCATGTTGTACATGCAGGAAACTCATGTTGCAATAAAAAACAACCTGGCAAACATGCTTTCAGACGCGTGATCCGCAGAGGCGGTTCTTTCAACTTTTTTCCACACCACTTCACTCAGGGTCGCGGCGATCTTGAGATTTTATAAATTTATTTTGCTGAATATGTTTAAATATTGGTTAGACGCGGTAACTTCTATAGTCATACAAAAACGTATCATTACTTGACATGGTAATGAGTAGCAGAGCCTGTTTGTTGGAACGGCGCTTATTATTATTCCTACCTTAAACATTTTTGTGGAACCATGACAAATTTAAATAGTTTTGGGTCTAAATAATTTAGCTGTTTTTAGAAGATTTTAACTGAGTTTTTGTGGATGCCAAAATTCTTCCTTTAGGTTTTGACCATTCTGAAAGCCTTCACTGCTTGTCTGAAGTTGCATGTCATAAAAATACATCCACAAACGATGCGAACTACACTGAAAAACTGTACATTAAGGCTTTTTTCTGTCAATCAAAACACTGGGCTATTGAATTACCTTTGCAATTTCGCTGCGTGGAATAACTCCCTTAGTTATCTGTTCTGAATTGGAAATTTCTTGATGCCGTTTTTCAAGGTTACAACGCTGCCCAGAAAATATCTCCAGAGTGAATCAAAACCGTGGTGTAAGCCAGAGTTTGCCAACATTTTTGGGCATACCTCACATGAATCATCACCAGATCGTAATGTCCCCTGGTACGCGTAAGTTTACTATTTATAAACGGAACTCTTGAAACAGTGAAGGAAAAAATCAGACTCTAATTTTAATGCCAACTTCGATCTGAATGTTTCCCTGTGATCTTTTCCATCTAAAATTGTCACTTGGTCCTGAAGACACTTAACCGGTCACGAAAAATCCGCCATAAATTCCCCCCTAAAAATCAAATTGCCTCATTGTGTAACTTCTAGTGCAGAGATTCCCAATCTGGGGTACGTGTTCCCAGGGTCGGATTAAATGAACGCGAGGCCCCGGGAAAAGTCGTGACCGCGAAGTCCCCCTAAACGCTTAGCGCAACTGGGTACCGTTTCACATGCCCTCGTTTCAACTTTGCAGAAACACCGGTCAAAACTAATACCGGTACGATTTGGCAGCCTGTACTTCAGAGACAGTTGGGGGGCATATACGGCGGTTCGTATGTAGTTCATTCCTTTGCGTGCAGAGGCAGGTTGTGAAACTTACTAGCGGATTGTTCTACTGTTGGTTTTTGTTGCTTAACAATAACATGGCCATATATCTTCAAACGTTCACTTCAAGTTACGGTAGTAGGGTTTGTTCCGCATGTTACTAGGGCTCCCACTGCGTTTTTCTTTCACCCAGATCTGTTTTTTTAGTCGACCTGTGTGTCTAGGCTTAATTACGAAAAAACGCGTTAAATCTGGGTATTTTGAACTCAAACTCATCAGCAACTTTACTGCATAGGCGTAGCCAGGGAGAGCAGAGGGCCATGCACCCCGAATTTAAGCATTTATAGTCATTTTGCACTTTGAGAGGCGTTATCTCAAACAAAATAGTGTTATTCGTCTAATATCAAACATTTTCTCCCAAAAAAAATTTTGCGCTGGCAACGCCACTGTTCAAAAATTTAAAGATAGCTAGCTTTGTATTAGTGTTTGCATGCGCACATCAGCTGAGAAAGCACGTATATCGGATGGAAGCAGAACGTGTTCCAACATTTTCATATTCTCATATAAGATCACTGTTGGGGTTACATATATAATGTTTTTGTCTCTTATACAATTGAAGAAACTGGTGAAACAAGGGTGAGGACTGATTGTTTAAATTTTGATGTTTACCTATGCATACAAGTTCAAAAACAAATTTAAATTAGAGGAAGAAGACACTGGGATTCTATTTTTGTTGGATTTTAGATCCTGCTGCAGTTCAAGATTGCGAAAAAATTCGTAGTTTAATTACAAATGTAATCAAATCCTACAGTTGGTGAGAGGCAGGGGCGAACGCCGGGGTCAAGGGGAACATTCCCCGGGCGCTGATTCGCTATGGAGGCGCCGAAAAGTCCCAACATGGTTACAAGTACTTTCTTCAGTGCAGTACATTTGGTTCTGAAAGATCTCAGGTTCGAACATGGGACACCAAACTTGCTTCTTGCTCCGGGCGCCATCTAACCTCGTTACGCCCCTGGTGAGAGGTATCACCAACGGATGTATATTGTTCTCGTTATGAAAAACGTCTTGAGCAACAAGAAGGTGGTGCCAGTGTTAATGTTTGCGCTGCAGAAGAACTTTTGGAAGAGGAACCCTATTAAATTAGTATTCGAATATCGTTTCAATTCAAATAAGCACGCTTATGATGTTTTTGTTCGTAACACAAGCTTTGTGGATTTTTATTGCACGAATATGCACGTTTTTTTTGGTGTGCAATCTGGGTTTATTTGAAATCACTGAATTGGCGATCTACATGTGACGGTTGAACACAGATATCTTGACAGGTAATGCAAGGAGAAAGTGATAGTGCTAATAGTTGTAAGCCACTTATAGTTTTATACTGTGTGAAAGGAAGCATGAGTAAACCTACAGCAGTGCTTCCGCAAGTTTGAAAACCCATTAGCGTGAGACTGTCATCAACGTGCCCGAGTGAATAGCTTAATCCAGTGGTTCCCAAACTGTGGTACGCGTACCAGCAGTGGTACGTGAGAGTCTTCCAGGTGGTACGCGAGCAACTCACCAAAGTTGACAAGAGTTAAGACAAAATAATAAAATTTGCGAGAAATTTCAGATTGCACACTATGCATTAATTGTGTCATTATTACTTTGTTTGGGTTTCATCCGTTTATGACGCAACACCCACGTTGTTCGACATTTTACTATTCAAATTTTCCGCGTTTCCTGCCGCCATCTGCGAAGACTCCAATGTAGTACAGTATTGTAGTGATGGTAGCAGTGGTAGTGTAGCCTATTTATCCATCTTCCAATTATCTTGAAGTTTAATGCATAAATTAATTTTACGGAACTAAGAATATTGCAACAGCTTAACTATATTTAGTTTAATATTTATAAGCTTTTCGTAACATGTCGAAGCGAAAGTACAGTCCAACTTAACATAAAGAACGGATTCATAGTTGTTGAACCGGGGGAAGAATCTCTGCCGCGATGTGTAATTTGCATGAAGACTTGCTAATTCAGCTATGAAACCCAGCCTGCTAAAGCCAGTCCCGGCGCCACAAGGGGCGTTGGTGGGCTTATCCCCCCCAAGCAAAGCTCCAACTCCCCCCAAATCAAAATATGAAACTTTACAAATCAGTGGAAATGTTAAATTTGAATGTCAAGCCCATCCTGCACAAACGTAAAGCCCCCTATTGACGACTTTTGGGCGACAGATCTATCATTCTGACAAGTACCACGGTGAGAGTTACTTTTAGCGACTTGACGAGAACGTCAAGCGGCAGCGCCAGGACAAGACTGGCTTAATTTGCTAGAGAAAGCAGGGTATTGGCAAAACATCGTATGAAGTCGCTCTCCTGCCCTCCTGGTAGCTAAAAATATGAAGGCGCATACTATTGTAGAGTCCCTCATAATGCCAACAGGAAGATCTTGGTTAAGCACGTGATTGGAGAGGAGGCGGCTGCGAAACTAGAAAGTGTCCCCCTCTAACAATACTGTTAAGAATCGAATAGAGATGTCAGTCGAGTTTTCTGAGAGGGGCCCGAAATTTTTCAACTATGTCCAATATTTCTAAACAATGTCCGTGACATTTTTCCTGGGGGGAGAAGCCCCCCTGGTTATGGGCCTGCGTGTCGCCAAACGCCACTATTGTTCATTGTGTCATACACAGATTCGCCCTTGGCGCAAAGGTGCTTCCTCAGAATATGTCATTATGCTTGAACCGAGTTATCAAATTGGTAAATATAGTTAAAACGTCCATCCTAAACACTCATTGTTTAAGCGACTTTGTGAAGATTTGAGCTCCAACCGCACCTGCCTTCTCTACTACACGGAAGTGCGCTGGCTCTCCCGAGGTAATGCGGCAAGGCGCCTGTTCGAACTGCGGGTTGAGAGACTTCAATTTTTTAGAGAGAAGAATCACGATTTTCAAGCAGATCTAGAAATCAAGGGGTTTGTTACAAGATTGGCCTACTTAACGGACATTTTCGAAGTTCTAAACAACTTCAACTTGTCGTTCCAAGGGTCCAAGCAAACTGTAACAGAGTCCATTTCGAAGCTGGAAGCGTTTGTCCATAAGCTCGACCTCTGGGTAGAGAATATTAAGAATAAAACTTATGGTATGTACAAATTCCTCACTTCCGTTGAGGACAAACCTAGTGATGAACTTTCTAACGAAATTGTTCGTCATCTTTCGCACCTAAAGGCCGAGTTGATGCGTCACTTTCCTGACGTTGCATCTTGTGCTTAGTCCACCAACCCATTATTCGTTGATCCAGCTGATTTGCCTGTGGGTACCGGGGGATGACCATAAAATCGAAAAGCCGGAACCGTCTTGTTGCACCAGGACATGATTTTCGATGCGCTTCCTCGCATTGACCAGCCGGTGGAGACAAAACAATTACATCCATCTTAAAACTTTGTTTGGGTTTTTGTTCATTTTTTAGTTTTCAATTAGTCTGTTAACCCTAGGATGATATTCGTTTGATAAAATTCGTCAAACATCTTTGCCTTTTGATATAGAGGGTACGCGAACGCTGCACGAAAACACCGATTGGTACGTGAGTAGAAAAAGTTGGGAATCACTGGCTTAATCAAACAACTCTTATGCAGGCTTGTTTGAACAACATCTATGTAGGCTTGCGGTCTTTACCGCTAAGGCTTGGTTCTGATTTGTGTGGCGTTGTAATTCGCCACATACAACGTTGAATTCGAAGCAGCAATGCTAGCTAGAGTCTACCTTGTCAAGTGGCGAAGGCTCTATTCAGTGTTTCCTCTAAGGTGCGCAGTACTATCTCATTCTCGCGCACTTCCAACATTCTGAATTTTAATACGGTATATATATATATGTCGCATAGCCCTTTTAACGCTGGGAACGTCACTGTTGGTGTGTCTGCATGGTTGCAGTTTCATGCGCAACAAAACAAACATTTGCTCAGTGTATAATTTTCTTAGAGGGAACACTGGCTCTATGATTATTGCTTCTTGTTATGGTTCACTCTGACGACAGCCCAACACTACAAGCACATTGCGCTCGATCAAACAAATCAAGTGTTCCTTGCTCCATGCGGTTGATGTGGTGGAAAAATTGAGATGAGGCACGTGGTGTTTTGCACCAGCAGTAGCCGAACAATACGCAAAGCCGTATATAATTATGTACCTCTGTTTGGTGTGTTTTACAGAGAGCTGGAGGAGTCTGGCCATACCTTGAAATTGGTTTGCAACCGTAGCTTCTCAAGGGAGGAAATTTTCCATGTCTGATAAGAGTCTTCATGGGTGTTATTGATGCGCTAGTACTGCGCCTGTTCATGAAAATCTTCCCGTATTTTTACGTGGTTACTTGTATCTTGATTCTGTTTGTACTGTGATTAGTTCAAAAATGTTTTTCGGGTCGATTAAATTTTGTTACAAAAATTGCGTGCAACGCCAAAGGTTCTGGTCGATCATAAGCTTGTTGGTACACGTTTCAATGGTGGAATTTTGTGAGGGACATACGTTCGCGAAAATTTCCTGTTGGCTGTGTTATTTGGGGCGCCAGACGAAAACTAAATATAGCACCCGATCGGCTCAAGATTCTGGGCTTCTATTGGGAACCTGCCTAAATTGTAAGTCGTGAACTGCTTTAACAAAATTTGTGTTGGCCTGAAAAAGTTAGCGCATCCTTTCAACATGTGAAAATCCCCGTCTGTTGCTAAGTCAGCAGAGCAGACACTAACCGTACGTTTGAAATACCTGTTCCCTAGGTTTTCAATCAGCGTACTCGTAACTTAATACATTTAGATCACCTCGGTTTGAAGTTGATTTCTTTATTAGATTTTTCGAAATAATATAGTTTACGACAGTCCAACCGCTGTAAACAGAAAAACACTCAAAACGACATACAAGGAGCACGTATTCCATCGTGTTTAGAATCGCGAAATCTGCAAAACACAGAAACATAAAATGTGGTTGCGTAAGGACAAACATTTTTTTAGAAACAAGTTTTACTTATGATCTGTTTATTGAAAGAAGTGCAACACTACGTGACAGCCTTTACATTGGAAACAAGCAATCCCACACAAGCAGTAGAATTTTATATCTTGTCTTGACAGAGAAAAACGCCGAAATTGTCCATGTGTACGCAACCTCTACACGTTAGTCTTTAAGGTCGCAAGATACTAAAAATTTTGATGGAGCTTACGACGTGACTTAATCATCATCCTCTAATTGCCATGATGCTTTGACGCTTTTAAACACTCCAAATTCCTTTGATTGCTCAAATTCCTTGTCTTGGATATTTTTGACATTGCGGGCATACTCCATGGCTTTGTCCATCTTCTTAAATTCCCAAAAATACTGAAAAACGCAAAAATGTCGGGCTTTTGGTAGTCGAAGAATTGTAGTCAAAACTACTTTTCAAGAATGATGCTCATATCAAAGCATCCGAAAACAAAACTGACTACTGCAAAGCAAAAAAATGTAAAAATTCTTGTTTAACGAGATGCTTTTCTGCATTTAAGCGGCAGTGGCTTACACAAACTGGCAAATATTTAAAACGATGAAAGCGCAGTGGAAAGGTCATAGCATAAAAACCGGAAATCAAGGTAACCATGCAACTGGGACGCATCGAACGAAACAAGCGTGTGATGCACAACGAAAGGTTTGATTAAAGATAATTGGACACAACCTTTCTTAATTTTGGAAAATCAACTTTTACTTTTGCAAACTATTTTTTTAAAGAAACGAAAAACACAAATATGAACAACAACAACAAAAAATCGAAACCAGCGTATTATCTACGAGCCACCGAAATACGGAATCTTTTATGCAACACTGATTACACCAGCGCTACTTTTTTTGGTTGTTAAACCTCAAGTAAATCTATTCACCCCCCTCACAATGATCGCAGTCTTTCCTAAACGGCACACCGCATGACTTCTTAAAGCAGCGGGTGTGCAATGTGCATAACACTTCCGTAACTGCAATGCTACAACACGCACGTTGCGTGTAAATGATTCCCAAATATGGAAACACGGAAGTTTCCAATTTAGGCAAAATTGATGCGCAGACTAAGAAGTATGCATTGCGACACGCTCATTGATTTTCACACCCGCTTTTCCTCGGGAGGGTCACGGGGCTGCAGGTTGACTCGCAACACCACGGTTTGCAGCAAACTCCACAATTCCAATGGTTCAACACAATGGCAGGTCGGAGTATATAATCACACCACCTGGTCCTTGTTCGACCTCAGGCCCGCTTTTCCCTGGGTGCAGCCAGAAATCGCCTCACCAATCTTTGTTGATGAATTCTGGTTACATGGCCGAAACATCGTAGTTGAAAGTTGAAACTATTCGAAGAAGTGGCTCGACATTCAGGACTTTACGAATATCGCAGTTGCGCACTTTCTCCCGAAGTGTCACGTCGCGATCTCTTCGCAAAATACTCAATCTGAAAGCTCCCGTTTTGTCACCACAGAGCGAGACAGTTTGCTTTGCCAAGCCGTGTTTCAATCTTGTTTTGCCTTCCGCCACGCGTGAATACCACCCCAAGGTGCTTGAATGTATCAACCTGCTACAGTGTATTGTTAGCGCGCACTGGCTTGTGTTTCTGGAGAGATTATACTCAGACTTAATTCCCGCTGGGTGGCTTAATTTCCCGCACGGAAACGAAAACCCGTCCAAGTACATTTTGAAGACCCTGTTTAGAGGATGCAAGCAGCATCAAATGGTCTGCAAAATGCAATCGGTTGATCCTTCGGCTACCAGCAGTGACACTCTTGTCGACTCGGCTGTGACTTGTCTGTCAAATTCATATAGACGATGAAGGGAAGTAGTGACAGCGCACACCCTTGTCGGTGTTCAAAACCCACAACGAACGGCTGTGATTTTACTCCACCGACACGAGAGTACAATGAAATTCCCCATTGATCCGGTCGTATGCTTCCTTGAGGTCGACATATCATGCGTACGCGTTTTTAAGATGCACCGAAAATTTCTCGAAAATTTGCTGGAGGGTGAAAATTCGCTGACACGTAATTATCAACGGCATTCTGGCCCGCCGGCACAGGTCAATTTAGGCATGTACCAGAATTCCGTTCCTGCCGGGAATGAATGAATTCCGCTATATACTGGAATTGTTATGGTTCGCTAATTATGCTTTGGTTTTTCACAAACTGATGAAATTGCATAACAGAAATCGAAACACTACCTTGCGCTGAAAATCTTAACATTTAAAATTTTAAGCGTTGACTATATTTCAGTTCATTTGAAACAAAAAAGACACTACATCTTGGTAACAAAAAACAATTCCGATCTTTTGTTCACGAGCGGAAATGGAAGTCTTGCATGACATACTTCCTTATATATGGGCCAGCACACTACTGTAAGACGGATTTGAGAAAAACAGTGCTGCTGAATCAGCAAATTGTGTGTAGGTGGTCTCATACTTAACAAGCTGGTGTGACCAAAGTTTAATGTATGCAGAAAGGTACAAATATTTTATTGTGTTTGATAAGTAAAGGGCTTTCTACCTACTTGGACTGTATGTCTCACCGTTGGGTACGTGCAATTAAAACTAACTCTAGATTTCTTAACACATACATGCAATAAAATTGATGAAATCCAACGTAATCAACGCTTTGCCATGTACCAAAACATTCGTTGATGAATGATACACTTTCTTCAGGACTGTTTTCACTGACGCTGAAACTTGCGACAGGTTACAGGTAAGTACGTTTGACTTTCGTGCAGTTTACTACCAAACAAATGCAAAAATCAGGAAACCTTTGCAAGTTTTGCTTTGAGTGAAGTTTGACTAAATTAGGGTCTCTGAACTATGGCCTGCAGGCCAAGTCCACCCTGCAAAGCTATTTCATCAGGCCACAAAGACATTTTGTAAATAATTAAGGAAAAAATTTCTAAAAGTTTGTTATCTGTTAGAATGTAACGTACCCTGAAAAAAAATCACATTACGTAAGATATCTGCCATTTGGCCCTCGTACTCTTGTGTAATACAGTAGCACATGTGGCCCTCAGATAAAAAAAATTTGGAGACCCCTGGACTAAATCGAAGTTATTTTCACATCATATTAGTTTTAGTGTATTATTTGTGATTTCAACTTACCTCACAAACTATTAGTGTACAAGGGGTATTGGGATATGAAGCTACATGGATAAATCTTTGTTATTTGTTTATGTTTCTTGTACAACTAATGACAGAAAACTTTCTGTCATACTCGCATGCTGCAACATAACACAATGTGAGACTTTGACTAACTGTTGCTAACGTTTTGAAAAACATACCGGTATGTGAACACTGGCTAAACAGCCAAGAGGGTTTAGCACATGCCAGTAAAAATGGCAAACTACGTTTGATTGCTGGGTGGGTCATACCAAAGACTTGAAAAATAGTGTTTCAACCTGTCCAGCCTCATGGTTAGCAAAAATACATGGGCACAAGGGAAAGGTATTTAACTTGAAACATTAACTGCAACTTAAAATGCATACTCACCAAAGTGACAGCCCATACACCAAATGATGCTACAGTAAAAGGAACAGGAAATTTCTTCAAATGGTTAAGATACGGCATTCGCAGTCCACTCGGTTTGGGAAGTGGCCCATTAGCAAGTGGTGCATAACCTTGAGATGTTCTGGCCAAATCAGACATAATGATTGGTTTTTCAAAACAATGAAAAGCCTCAAATCTGTGGAAATAGAAAAGATAATGTATTTTTAACCACACGAATTAATTTTTAGATGTAACAATGTCAAAGTGCAAAGGTCATTGTTTCACAATCACAGGAGAGCTACACTTCTGCTTGATCAAAAAACTTCCCAATAGCAAGGTAGGGTTTATTCATACATTTTTGAGACAAAAACAATGATGTTTAAATACTACAAAAAAACAAAACACCAAGTGCAGAAAAATTAATTACATGCTAATTAGAAACAAAATGATTAAAAACATTTGAAGACTTACGAATTCTGAAAATTTGTGTGAACAATATATTTGAGACACAAAAGGGTTGGCAAAAAACCTTATTTGTCAGCTACTCAGCCAATCATATGTGGGAATAAATCGATAGAAATTTTTTTATGATGTTTCAAGTGCTGAAGATTAAGTGAAAAAATGCAGTAATTCAAACATCAGATTGAAATTAGTAACAAAGCACAGCATCAAATAAAAACAACAGAGGGTGAAAAGCATGCCTATGTAAATTGAAGATCAGGTGAGCACTTGAAAGGGTAAGAAAGAAGAGACGCTACCATACATGCAAAATTACAGAAAAATGGAACAAACATATGAATGAAGAATCAACAGATATACTAGCAATATAACAAAACACTTTTGCATTGCTTTCTAAATGAAAAAGGTGAAAAAGACTTTAAATTTTCAGGAGGTTCAGACCAAAGTTTGGGACCAATATGCATTAAGGGTAGCTGACCCAGCATTGTTTTCATACAGATGGGAAGATGATATTTTTGCAAAGAAGCAAGCTTTGTTTGATAAAACTACGAACTGACGCAATCTACAAACGTAACTGTCAGGGCTCTTTAGCTTTTTCTGCAATTTAATTTGAGGAAGTACAACAGTTGAATTGGCTATCCCCTAATCAAGGCCTGAGTTAGATAAGAGGGCAAAATAAACAGATCTGAGCACTGAAATGCTGTTCCACAGTAGTATCTACTGTATTGAAAGGAATCTTTTCACAGCAAAAAATCAAACATTATGGTATTATCATTCTATATTTTCTGCCTGCACAGTAGACATCACCAGCTCTATTCAAATGGAATCAACAGCTCATATTCAAATATATATTTTAACCATTGAGTAGGCACCACTAGCTCTTGTTAATAATTAAGAAAATTGTGCTACCAACTTCTTTTGAAGCTTCCAGGAATGTTGTCATCCACTACAACAAGATATTATAAGTTTTATTATTAATGTAAGCAGAAAATTTCATAGTTAGGGTCATTCATGAGCAAGGAACTACATTTGGAATAATTGATATATAATTTGTGAGCCCACCAAACCAAGTGGCCAAAGAATAGCACTTATATCTAATTCGCACAAACAAGCAGTTATACTGATCCTGCCAGGTGATCTCCATTGCTGCTGTGTGGCAGCAATAGGGCTGTTTTTCTCAGTGTGGCAGCAATAGGGCTGTTTTTTTCTGGATAACAGTTAACCGACTAACCTAGAGTATTTTTGCTATCCGATATCTGGATATTTTTCTTTCAGTTAACTGGATAAAAACGTAATGTTACCATTGCGTTTTACGCTTTTTTTTAATGTTCTGTCAATCTTCAAAATCTTTATGAAGTTCTTACTATCCAGCCCAGGGCAATCAATGCATGTGGACCAACTCCAAGGTCTCATTTACATGTCTCCACAATTGATGCATTGTGCTTAGTGGTGGCATAGCTAGGCTAAGCGTTGCCTGGGACTGACCGTGAAAATGTCTCTCCTTCCATCCCTCCAATTTGCTTACAGTAATTTAAAATGAAAGATCATGTTTTGTGCTCAGCAAAGATGTAAGGCAGTGTTTTTCAACTGGGGTTCCGTGGGACCTCAGGGTTCCAAGAGCTGCTGCCAGGGGTTTTGCCGAAACAGACCGGAATTACCTGGGACAAAATTTGCAACAACAGTTCTATGCTTTTGTAGCAATACCACTGTTTCACAGGTTTATTACAGAAAGTAGGATGGACACTTGGGTTCCGCACAAGCGCCGGCATACGATATATTTGTACTTAGATTTCGGCCTAAAAAACAGCAGTTTTCGGTTGCCTTACCAACGCCCTAGCTCCTCCGCTGATTGCGCTAGAGAGCTGTTCAA
>JGI24158J21664_10002398_pt1 | contig 22641 bp, 19 predicted proteins | sample Ectturendosymbi3_FD_21664 | JGI IMG/M metagenome (IMG submission 21664)
TTTTTTTGGTTAGAGAATTTTAAGCAATCTACTTCAAGTTTTATGCAGCAAACCTTTGCTAAAAGACAGTTTGAGTTTGTAGTTTTGGTAAGCTACGTAGTTTTACTATATTTTATACTGTGATCTACTCTCAGTGTTACAAAATATATTTTCTTTATTTTGCCAATTGATTGAATTCTGGAGCTCTTTTGCAATTAGCTGATGCAAGTGGAATTGGTCACATGAGAAGGACTATATCCTTGGATTAGCGGATCTTCTTTGCCATATAACCAAAAACCCTAACCCAAATTGTAAACCTGTGTCTGGTTTTCAAAACCTAATAAAAAAGTGCTGTAGCTTACATGAAAAATTTTCCCATGAAAGAGTTGTCTCTATCAGCCCAGTCTAAACAACAATGCTGAGAGCCCTAACGACAACCACTCGCACAGCAGGAAATCCCTTTGGATCGGGTTCAGCGTACTAACTACTAGTGCCACGAAATCACTGCTATAGGTGGACAAAGCCAGATACACTACAGTACAAATGGAAAAACGATCACAGCAGAGCTCTGCCTCTAGTGGCATAGTACACACTAATATTGTGTTTTTCAGATTGAAAGTGCACAACATGTGATGTTATTTTTATGGTTTGGGTCACACAATGACAGGGTGTTTTTATTTGGAAGTGGCTATAGGTCCGCTGGCAGTGACACAGTTAGAATAAAATGCTGAGTTTGTCACATTAGCAGCACCTCCATGGTAGTCAGGTAGACGTGTCTTGCTGTGTGAATGGGTTTTGTGCTGATTCTTGCCATAATCAGATAGTGACAGGTACCATTCGTTTTGGTTGCAGTGGTTGCACTTTTCATGGTAGTTGTTTTTATTTACTTTTTTCATAAGTTTCCAAGCTTTTGTGGTCAGATATGTGGCTTAGGATTAATAAGTGTTAGGTTTAGGATTACTACAGTAAGATTCTACCAAGCGTAGTCCAGCCTACTGCACACTTATCATGGATTAGTGTCATGTTACAGACGATGGATGAATAAGTTTTCAAAAATGAAGGTCCCCTGGTGGACTTGTAACCACTGCCTGTTTGTTGTTTCGTTTAACCAGTGTCGTATTCAGATACGGATGGATATCGGATACTAAATTTCAGAAATTTTCGGATAAGGATTGGATATGGATATTCAAAAAATTTTTCTGATATGGATCAGGAGTTAAAAAATCAATATCCGCTCACCTCTAGTAGGCATAAAAGAAACTTTCTAGTACAGCGCTATAGGCATCAAAAACCAATTTGTAGGCCATCGTTTCTCGAAACATTCCAAGACTCGCGGGAGTGATTGATCTCGTCGAAGCATCGCCATGGCGTGCTAATTTCCTCAAAACTGTCACCGTCTCAAAAGGAGTGTGAGGCTAATCCGAGCAGAGCACAAAAGAACGCAGCTGTGTTTGCAAAAAGAATTGGCTGAAGAAAAATCACAACCACTTCACTCACGGAAGTCACCACGGTGAGCACAACAAACGTTAGTCACAAAAGAAAAAAATCGTCGCTCTGAATGTTATAAAAAAGTTTTGTATGTAGGCCCGAAATCGGCCAGAAACATTTTGACAAACTTAAGCCCGAAAACCGGCCCGAAAACCGGCCCGACCCAAAAAGCCCGGCCCGATTTACAACTCTGCGGTTCGCTGCTAATCAAAATGACATCAGCGTCAAACTACAATCGTTTTATGAATCTAACACCACTTACGTAAGATGTTTAGAAGTCATATAGGCTACACAAGGCAGCAGCCGCAATGTTGCAGCCAGGATAAATTCGCATAAATCAACTGAAACCAATTCTTAATGCTTCAACAAATCTTTTCCTACTGGGACAAGCAACAATCTGCTGATAGTAATATAACCCAGTTCCATCTCATACTGAAATGCACTAACGATCAATCTTCCCACTTCTGTGACTGTTTCTTAGTTTCGAAATGAATTTTTCAACACCACGAACGCGGTCTGACTAAATTTCACGCAGGATCTGAGCAACTACTGGTGTACATCGTCAAAAAAACTCTAGTTTCCCAACCGTCAAAAACAGCAACACAGCTTATCATGCATTTGAAAAATATTGAATGCAGGCCAGAGGGTTACTAAGTTATCTTTTAAAATATTGCTGGCCGAAAGTTATCTGCTGTATATGACAACAAAACAAACTTGAACGGAAAATTAAGAAAAAAACTGGGGGTTGCCAAGCAAAAATCTGGGGTCCATGGCCCACTCAGGCCACGCCTTAGAATTGCCACTGTTTTCTGGTATGACGCTACTGCACAAGAGCCAGGTTCACTGTGCTGGGGTCATGCTATGATGAGATTGCAGTTCGCTCGTGTCTGCTCCTTTGCTTGCGGAGCAAGGCTGTGGAGGCGATAATCAAATTTCAGGTCCCGGCTCCAGGTGTCTCAAATTTTCGACTCCGGCTCCAACATCTGAAAGCTTGTGCCTCCGGCTCCAGAACAATTTGGTCCAAAAAATCATAAAAAGCATTGTATTATTTGTATAAGCCGCTTGCCCAAACAAACTATCTCTGTGAAACTGGAACCCAAATTTCAGGTTCCGGGTCCATCATCTGAAAGTTTTTGGCTCCGGTTTCACACCCACAGCCCTGTTGGAGAAGCAGGTTGCGAAAATTGCTAGCGGATTGTTCAAGTGTTGGTCTTCATTGCGTAACAATCGCATGGCAACAAATCTTCTAGCGCTCAGTTCAAGTTGCGTTTTGCCGCATGCGACCATGGTTACCTCAGTAGCCTGTTCAATGTTTTTCTGAACAGTGTACGTGTAGGCCTACAACTTTTTACCAAGTGAAATACCTTGGTGTGTTGGTAAATGCCTCACCGAAGGTTGATGATGATATTCAGAGACAAGCGGAATCGCTGTACTATGCAGCAAGCAAGCTCCGAGGCACATTCGACCAGTGCTCTCCTGCAGTAAAAAACGCTCTTTTTCGCGCCTATTGCTTGTCAATGCACGTTGCCAATTGTGGGGCAAGTTCGCACAGGCTATAGGCCTATATGAAGCGCTTACGCGCTGCACGTAACAATGCCTTCCGAATTATGCATTACAAACCCAGAAATGTAAGTGTCCACCCACACCAGGTTAGCCATCGTGTCACGACTTTTGATGCCTTTTGAAGAAATATTCTATATCGCTTCTTGCAACGTTGTGCATCTTCATCTAACTTTTTCATCCGATCTCTTCAAATATCTGATGCTTTTCACAAATTTTTGTTTTTCCTCACTTGTTTAACGCTCAGGTATGGCAATGAACCAACTGATATAGTTGTTGATTCGTTGGACCAGTGTACGCGTCTTATCAATATTGTTTTTGCATAACAACGAAAATCCTTCCGTTCGCTGCTTCAAAACTCAGGAAAATTAATTGGCTGTCGATCTCATGATAAATGCGTTGCAAGTATTTGAAACCTTGATCGGAATAGTTTGCATGCCTCTGTGCTCCAATGTGCACCCCCATCTAACTTATCTTATATTTTTTTCTTTTTCTGATAACTGTTTTCCCCAACGTTTTGATGTTAGAATACCTTCATTTCCCTCACACTACTGGGTCCTTTGCATTATGAAGGGTGTATGAAGCTACAGTTGAAGTGCTGTTAAAATGCTTTGCGCTTACCAGTGTGGTCGTGTGCAAACATCTATACTGTAATGCGTCATGGCTAGCCATTTTTTGCTCCCACGTTGTTTGATGGTGTCTATGATATGGTGTCCGATATAAAATATTATTGTTATCATTATTATTGCTATATTGAAAACAAAATAAAATAACAAAAAATGTGGATTATAATTTCATGTCGAAAAAATGGGATGTGCACAGGAAAGACCGAGAAACAAAATGTAAAGATACAAAAGAAACAAAGAATATGACATTTTTCGAATTAACGAAATTCTCAGCATTTAGTTCTTGAAAAGTGAAATTTTTCTAAAACATATGTATCTGTTTCATGTAGGAGGTGTTTCTTAAGTTTCCATTTGAAGGTAAAATTGGCAGAATACTTAATGGTTGCGAGCCTGTCCCAATCCCCATAGGAAAACTTACATGAGAGGAAATGAACACGCAGGTGAGGAATAAGACGTGATTTGAACAATGTTCATTGTTTTGAGTTCGCCAAATAAAGACGTGATGACGACAGCAACAGAGGATCAGTTGGAATTGCGACTTAATTTTTTCATCAACATTACGAATTCATAAAATCATGTTTATTTAAGCTATGACAGACTGGAACTACGTTTCAAGATAGGTTTACGTGTTATTTGTTTTTAGCTATACCCTAACAATGACAAAATCAAAAAACATACGAAACGGAAGATGATCAGAGAAACACTTGTCAAAAATGAATCACCAAACGTCAACTGCGATTGGTCATCGAAAACTGTTTCTAAAACACAACAGAAACAAAGGAAAGAAATCTTACAGCGATGCTGAATTGGGCGAACAGACTTCACTTTCTGTTAGTCGAATGCACCGACAAATAGTTTACAGTTGACAAACACAGTAATTTCGCATATTTTCAATAGAATCAAACGCGCAGTTCAGCATAGCACTGCAACCACAGAAAGAAACTGGATACTCATTCTGACATTTATGTTTCAGACTTGGTCACACGAATCTAAAATATTGAATTTCGAACAGTGTTTTCCTGCGTAGATGTTGAAAAAATAGGATAATCTGTTGAATCAATCATTTTAAATAACTTCCGGTTTCAATTGTTTATTCAAGTAATTTCAATGTTGCATATCCTTGAAAAATTTTGTTTTATTCCCATACCTCCAATTGTTCACATGAAATTAGATTGTGTCATCCAGTGAGCAGTTGGCTCAAAGTCTAAACGAAAATCGTTTTCACAACCAGCTAACCTTCTAATTTCCGCTAACAGTTGGTTTCTTTGCTTATTGGCTTCTTGGATTATTTATGTTTATTAGCTGAGTCATATGAAACAATAACCGACGGACGAATAAATATGACGTAAACAAAATGAAGAAATTTTATGTAATGTATGGGTCTTTTTCGAAGCATTTTTCATTGCTCGTTTCTGTAAAACAGTTCTTCAAGACTTGAGATCAAATTGATCGGATTAAGGCAATTGGAATGGAACTGGCCTCAAGGTGCAAGGCAAGTATGTTGATGACACGTTCCTCTGCGCCGTTTCTGCTTTTTTTGAAAGAACCTTGCCACGAATCCTTAAAAGCCGTCGCTGAACCAATTAGTACAGATGCTTGGACAGACGCAGATGTAAAGCTAGTCTATGACAAAAGTGTGTTGGTTTGAGATTTGGTGACGAGCATAACAAGGTGATTCAACGACGTTTTTGAAACGCGTCAATACTTCAAGTTATTGCATAAAGACTAAATTTGAGGTAGGTTCCAGATTGCTATTTGATCTCTTTCAAAATACTTTCTTTTGGGCGTTGTCTGATTTCTGTCATGGAACATAAAGATCTTGTTTCCGTAATTCAGCGATAAATGCAGTGAGTTTAGCGCGATCACCTGATGAACAAAAGTACTCGATTGTATGGATTAAATCATAGTAATAATTTGGAGTTGAAGCTGAAGAGTTTGTTTTGTAGCAATTATTCAGGGTTACTAGTAATGAAATCTTGTTTCAGATGGCACAGGAACATGATACGGCTTCTGAAAAGGAGACTCATAGTTTTACTGGGATGTATTCATGTGAAGCGGCTCCTCATTCAATGATATTGTTCAATCCAACGTTTGAGTCTCAAGAGTCCAGTTACTTTTGGAAGTTAGAACAAGTCTCTAAACCTCGCACCTTCTTCATGCCGGAAGGCAGTCGTAAAACATTTGGTCGCATCACCAAAGTTTTGATAACTGAGGGCAGTTGCACAAAAGTGGTTACGCCTTGGAGAGATGCTCGGTCAGCCATTAATCACATTTATGAAGGTTTATACTCGATTCATCATCCGGAATCACTCGAATCGACACACTACCACTACTTACCAGCGGATAAAATTAAAGAGCTTGTTGTCATTTCCTTCGTTCTTCGCTACAGCCTACACGAACTGGATGATGCTCCACTGAAGTTGAACATCAATGTTCGTGGCAATGAGTTGCCCGGAGGCTTGCATGATGGCATAAAGATAAATTTGCGAACTGGGAATCAGGTGATAAGTCATGAGTCTTGTGTGCAAGGTGAGGGTGACATAGCGCATTTCGGCGGGGTGGCAGTGCTTACGAAAAACCCAACTGGAATAAAGGTCCATCAGTTAAATGAGGAGTTCATTAAATATTTGCTGCAAAAGTTTGGAAACGGGCGTTTGATGTTTTTCGCCAACTCTAATAAGCAACAAGCATGCATATTTTGCGATCAATTCAATATCGAAGAACCATTCAGAAGTTCCTGCTGCGTTCTCACGTAATTGCAGCAAGGGACATTGTTTGGTTGCCAACTGTCTTCGCCTTCAATTGCGTCTTTACTTTGTTTAAGCTGTTTTTGCTGTTTTTTGCAAATTAAAATGTACAGTTGCATGAAGTGGTTGCACTATTTCTTCTTCGGCTTGTCTGTCTGAAGTCAGACACATCCCAACAAAGTTCAGGGTACCGCGTGGTGGTTTCCTCGGGCAGTGACATTCGAATGGGGAGTGTTCATATACTAGAATGTAGATCGGCATCTTGTGCAGAGAGTAGACCAGCTCAAAGGTGCTGATGCATATAAGCAAAATGTTCTGTGAATTCTAAATGTGTGAGTTTTGCTTCGTTGGTATCGCTGGTCCAGACTCTGGGAAGTGTTTTTCGGCGCACTGATCACTGAATTTGATCTAATTCGTAACATGAAGCTTGTTGCTTACTTTGATTCCTTGCGGCATCCAAGGTAATTTGTCAGTTTCCTTGACTTTTCCCTGACGAAACACAGGCAAGGCTCTGTAAAATTCTGAATTGTCAGTGAGGAAGAGCAATGAAGGCAATTCCGCATATAGCGGATAAAGATTAGTTTTCACTGTTTATAGATATTAGTTATCACTATTTATGCGTGTTATCAGGCGCCTTGCAGCTGCTGAACGTTTATTTCGGCCACAACTGTACTGCAGCAGTTTTTAAGTAATCCCGCAGTCGAAACACAAGGTGACCAAGCAGTTTTAACGAATAAATATCCCGTTAACGAAGCACCGCTGCTAGAGCTCGTCCGTTGCTGTCAAGATCGTGCAGTTAGCTTACATATTTACACACTAAATCGGCAGTGCTTTTACTTCCTCCTGTCGCACATATCAAATTTCTGTAACTGTAAGGTTGCTAACCTCGCGCTTCATGGTGGTAAGTATGTGGTTGTATGACATCAGAAGTAGGGGCGCAACGAGGTTAGATGGCACCGGGACAAGAAGCAAGTTTGGCGCCCCATGTTCGAACCTGAGGTCTTTCGGAAGCAAATGTACTCTATTGAAGAAAGAGTATTGTTGTGATATTCTGTCTTCTCATAGTGATTCGGCACCCGAGGAATTGCGCTCCCCTTGCCCCCTCGTTACGACCCTGATCACAAGTAATATTAAGTCATCTGTATTAACTGCTGTAGGAAGTACAAGTTACAACAGCATTGCTCGATAGTCAAAATTACATGAAGAAATCCCAATTGAGTTTGTGCAAATTACTAATGTGTGAACTGCCGGTAAGCGTACGTCGCAAAACGGTAGCGCGCCGATTTTAACTTCTGCTGACTGCTGTGTGTTACACATCTGTCCTGAGGATCTTTTTGCAAGTGACTGCGTTTCTCTAACTAGACTTTAACGGATTTATGCACAATGCACGTCCCGCAGCAACATGCTGCGCTGGTTCTTGTCTAATATCCGAGCTTCTGTGAGACACTATAACATTTCTTACATCTGGCCTGCTATAGTTGTATTGAGTGGAATCTATACGGCCAATGCGCTTGTCATAAACTTTGCAGTATCGTTGTTGCAATGTCACTTGGTGTGCATGAAATAATGCTAGTCAGGAAATAATGCAACACAAACGAAAATCACAACAAAAGTAAAGTTGTCTAAAGCAGCTAAAAGCTTGGGCAAACGTTTATCAAAAAGATATTTGGGCACTTTGTTATTTGTCACGACAAACACCAATTATTCCACGGCTGCAGTTGGGGAATGCGACTATAATTTTGGACTGGATTACAGAAAACTTAGTGTGCGTACTTCATCCTCCCGGGACTCCAGGAAAGGGGCGCATGGGTGCAAGGTATGAAGTGGACATGACATGGGCTTAGAAGGGGAGGCTGCCACCCTGGATTTTGAAATATGCAGCAAAAACGGTTGTTTTCTTAGTTTCGTGTAGGAAAAATCAATTTAACCACTTTTGCCCCCCCTGAAAAAAATTTAAGAAAACTCCCCTAGTGTCTCCCCTCTGGAAAAAATCCTTCCAACGCTCATGGTCGTGGCCCCCCTGCCCTTTGTAGAGGCTTCGCCTGCACGCTAAAGCACTTGGCCAAAGAAGCTTCCGATGGCTTTGGTGCCACTTGGGATGTTATTCCTAGCGCGCTGCATGTAGCAGCCGCCATGCTGCTACACCTTAAAAAAGGCAACTGAGGTGGTGGCAGTGGCGTAACTAGGGTTTCCGGCACCCGGGGACGAAATCAGTTTGTGCGCCCCCAACTAGTCCGTTCGTGGCAGCATGGATGCTAAGATGGCGTTAAGGAATAATGGGGCGTCGAAAACTGACTCGGTCCCCACATATATTTGTTTCTAGACTCGTCTGAAAACTTCCTATAATTTTGAGGTCACGAAATTGACCCCAGGACCTTTGAATCTTAGAAATCATTAACTATCGTAGAGTATAGAAAGGGTTGGATTCTAAATCGTTTCGCGTGAAGCTCTTCCCACTTTGAATATTCGGTCGCGATTGAACATTCAAACTGTTTTATTGCAACATTCCAAATTGCAGTAACACATTCGAACGTTAGCAACTGCAGTAGTAAAAGAAAATGCAAAAAAACAGGAAAAAATGTTCCCTGACCATTCGCAAAAATCTGCATGAATTTTATTGATTGAATTTTATGGTCAAAGAAATCTTCTAAAAACACAGCATAAGATTGAACAGTTGCAACCTTGTTCTCGAAAGCATGGGCACGGGCTTGTCAAAGCTTTTTGAATATCCCGAATGCAGCCTCGCTTGTTCCCCTCTCTCGTCAGTAGACTTGGACAAGTAGATGATTCTTGTTTCCTAATTTGATGAATAAGAGCGAAATTCCGGTAATTCGCATTCTTCTCTGATTTGCTAAAAGCATCAGTGCACTAATTTTAATTCTAATTCCAATTTCCGGTTATGCCAAAAATGGAAATTTGTCCAACGGCACTTTTTGAAGATGAAACAGGGATATCCTCGTGAAAGGAAAGTGCAACAAAATGGTCACAAGTGCCATATCGCCATCCTGTCGCTTGAGCAGCGAAGACAGTGAAAACTCGATCAATTTATTTACTCGTTCACAGCTCCAGTACAAATTATGTAGCCTTCCCACTGATTATTATTACGTCATATTGCCTATCGACTAACACGCGGATTTGTGTGAACGTAATTCTAATTTTATTTCAATTTCTGGTTGTCGCAAATCCGCTAATTTCGGTTTTAATCTAATTTGTGACAGTTGAGTTAGCTCTAATGTTGATTCTAATTTGAAAAAGCTAAATAAAATTTTGGTTGTCCAAATCTGCTCGTCAGTAGGGCCGGGTTTACCAATAGGCTTTGTAGGCATGATTCCACAATTCAGCACGGTTTCACATTGAATGTCGAAAGCGGCAACAAATGTAGTGGTCGCGGTGCACTCTGGTAAAGATTTAGAAAATTTTTATTGAGCTTTCTTGAAAGAGTGTCAATGTCGTAATTTTCGGCTTTGCGCAAATTGATTAACGCTTTTTCCATATTCCTCTCGTAACAATGGGAGGGGGGACCTCATAAGTGGATCAGCCGAGGTCCTCGCATCAGATAAATCCAGCCCTGATCGTCAGGTCTGGTCACAAGCATAGCTGTGGAGACGGTGTCAAGCGAAATTTCTGACCTGCGAAATTTCTGACTTCACCTAATGTGCGCATGCGCAGAGTAATATTGTACATATCAAATACGCTGAGAAAACGGATGATTAGGGCTTAGGGGTTCGTGCTTATGTTTAGGTAAGTGTGTCGGGTTAGGGTTTGGGTTAGGGTGAGAAAAAGTAAATAAATGAAGTCAAAGACCAAAAATTTTCAATGTTTAAAGTTATTCCCGTACTATAGCTTGTTGTGGGTACCTGACATCTAGCCAAAATATTTTAACTACACATACACACATCAAAAAGTAGTTACCAAACTTTATTTCTTTATTCTGAGAAGTAAAATATCTGAAAAACAATAACAGGTCAGAAATTTCCCAGAGGTTAGAAATTTCGCTCGACACCGGAGCTGCTGTCATTTGGAGATGCTATCATTTATCATGGAGATGCTTAGTTGTTAGGTCGAATTAATGTAAAACACATGTAGCGGATCTGTAACTGAAACGTTGACACTTACAACTAATATAGGCACCCAACGCTGTTGCACAGTTGCAATTTGAATCTTGCAAAAGTAGTGAGCATTTATTTAAATCCAACAAAGATAAATCAACATAACTACCCTCAGAACCACATCAAATCCTTTCCAACATGAAGTTTGTCAAACCATCAAAGCTTAAAAATTTTCCTGAACACCAGAACATCAGATCTGTTGTCGTTACAACGAGGGACCGATTGTTTGCATTCGTTGAAGTTACCATGTTCACTCCAGCGTAGTACGACCTTTTTGTGAAATGGGGGCACTTATGGAATTGATAGTTTTTGGTGACGATGGCCCAAGTGCCACCCTGGCTCTGCCCATTGTGGTGATGCAACCATAGCAACCAGTAGTGTATGCGATGGTGCCATACACTGGTGTAGGAGGCGGGGGTGCAACAGCAAAGATCTGGGCAAAATATCTGAGAACTTTCTGAAAATCTGAGCAAAAATGGCGCACAACATGCTTTTATTTGAAAATAATGGCGCCCAAATTGACATGAAAAGCTTTTTTTGTAGATCATGTGGTGCCCGTATGAACATGAAGAGCCTTTTTTTAGGTCACTTATTTTGAAGTATTTTTCGGGCAAGTTTGAAAGAATCCAGGCAACATTCCTTCGCACCCCCAAAATGTGCCTGCTCCTACACCTATGGCGCTATATCAAGATATCTGACACTTACCACTGCATTTAATATGCAAACCCATTAATTCTGAAAGCTGAGCTTCATACACCCCTCAGGTAATCTCTGCCCAGCTTGGGCAAACGATTCTTCAACTTATATTTAAAATTAGTTGACGTTCACATAGAAAGCTGGTTCTTTCAGTAGCTGCATTTGTAGACGCTCTTTCAGGCAGCCCTCCTATGGAAGCCTGCACAAGGTTTGTAGTTTTTCATGGAAACGACAATTTGTCCAAATTGACCCAGGTTCCCCGAGGTGTAACAAAATTCCTACCCAAACATCCCTCCTGAGGCAACCTTGACCAATTTGGGCAAAAGGACTTTGTGCAATGTGCATGAAGGTGAGCTAGCAAGTCACGCCAGGTACCTTTGACCGAAGCTAGCAATGGAGCAGATTTGCTAGCCAGAGAGGGCTGCACCTCGTGCGTGCACTTGTGGTAAAAGGTCAAAGTATTTTGTTGACTACATGATGAAAGTTGTACTTCTCCTTTTCTAATGAAAGTTCTTAGAACTTCATGTTAGCCAAAAAAGCCTTTCTCCTTGTTGTGTAAGGTCAAACCATTTTATTGAGGACAAGAACTTTGACACAATCAAACGCCAAATAAGCTTTTCCTACGGACGTCTGACATTTTTTCTTGGCCGTTTTTGTCCAAGTCTACCAACGGTGAAAGTTTTGGTTTTTATTGGCATTTTTGTCCAATTCTACCAACGGTGAAAGTTTTGGTCATTTTGGCCACGTTTTTTTTTATTCGCCACTTTGGCTATGAATACCAACGGTGAAAGTCATGTGATTTGGAGTTTGCTTTTGATCAACCTCTGGCATCCCGATTCGCCACACTCGAGTTCGAGTTCTCCGGAGGCAATCTCTGGTACCCTGCTGTGAAAACAGGAGTTCGTACTCCACTAGGTAACTGTTGGCATGGCATTAGAAATACTCATATACACGTACACCTGTGAGGAAAGTGTTAAGCGTTTGCATGCAATTTATTGCAAAGCATACTTGAGCGTTAACATTGTGAAGAAGATGATTTTCTGGAAGCACTATGTGCAGGCTTGTAACCAGCTTGGGAAATCAGAGGTGCGATTTTGGCAGGGATCCAAATTTTTTGAATTATGTCCAATAGTTTTAAACTATGTCCAACACATTTTTCAGGGGACAACGTGATAGGGAAGTTTCGCAACCCCCCCTGACCCACTAGTTACGTTCCTGTATATGTGTCCAATTACTTGGTTGTGTGTTGTATGTGAGACGTGAAAGTCAATAGGAGTGCCGCAGTCAAACTGATTGCCCAACAATTGTCGTAAAGCATTGACCATTTTTAGGCAAATTTACCTTATGTGACCGATATTCGTAAACAAATTGCCCATTTTGGGCAAGGCTGACTTATATGGCTGAAAATTGCAATGAAAATGAAAAAATTCATGTTTCAATCTAATTTACTTTTATTGCAAATAGAACCACAAGCTTGCAGTTAGATTCAATTTAAACCTTAAACCGACCACCAATGACGTCTATTGGCGGAAGTTTTGGATTTTTCTTTACTTTTTCGTTCATCTGTTAAGAGCACTTCCCACAGATTGTTTGGAAAATCGGTTTGTTTGGAAAGTCTTTTTCGGGAAATTATTGTTTTTCTTTATCATATTAAAATTTTTCCAAAAGTAGCACGTTGTTTTTACTGATCAGATGAGCTTGAGACGACGTCCTAAGTTGTACAAACCCCCGCGCGTCTAAACCTGTTAGTTAGTCCAGTAGAAGCGAATAAACAAAATCTGCACATTTTGGGCAAAGACGACAACGGTGTTTGTGTTTAGAGGTTGCCTGAGCAGGGTATAGAAATAATTATGCTGAAAAATTGTACTAATCAATTCTAATTTGGTCAGTTCACTCATAACCACAAGACCACATGGCTCAAATGAGAAACAAACCACAAGGTCGTTTGGTAAATACTAGCAGTGCAACCAGGCGCGTAATCAGAAATTTTATTAGGGGTGGAGGAAACAACAACCGAGTTTCAATACCTAAATATTTTTATTGCCGCATCTTTTTAAAGCATCGTCCATGAAACGTACATGCTTCTGGTGTGTTCTCCTGAACAGTTGTGTTCAGAACTAAGCCGACAAATAAAAGCCTGCTTTTATTGAGTTGACAAGTTAAAAGTTTCGATAGTGAGGTTCCAAGCTTCTACTTTGGGTCAATGTCACCATTTGCTCATAAACCTTTCCTGCAAAAGCGCTAGTAAACCACTCAATGCTATGAGTGCACGATCTGCAGTATGCTTTCTGCACCCAATATTGCAGTTCAGCAAGACGTCATCGAAGCCCCCATTACGATTGCGCTTCTTATACTGTATTTACACGCTTCAGATGTACACCAACACAGCATGTTCAACCACCGGGGCCGAGCAGCGACTTTGCTCTGAGGCACTGACTTCCGAAGAAGGCCTGCTACAAACCTTTCGCGCATATAAGATGTGGATCCCGATCACTTCACGTATGTAACTGATAAACGTAAACGCTAGAGTCTTTCAACACGTTTGAAAAATGTTTGGGTTTTGGGACAATCCGTAAGATCTTTTGGCTATGATCAACTTATTCCGTAAAAACTTCGTAGTTGCTTTAAACAAACGTCGATAAAATTGTTTGATGAGACTTTACTAAATTTAACTGACTCCATTGAAATATAAAATGGAATTCCACTCAGGAATGTAGTGCTAACAAAAAAGGTGTGGAAACGCGCCCAAAGAACTAGCCATTTTAAAACAGCTTCAAACTTACTTGAAATTGGTGTGAGAACGCGGTTTTCACGCGTTCCTGCCCCACTACACCTCCGATTAAACTGTAAACACAGTCGTGACCCCATTATTACAAAACTCATTGAACACCTTCAGCTACATGCAAAGATAGCTTGGCACAGAACGTAAGTAAATTTGCACAAATCACGGATTTATTTAAAATGCAATAACTTGTGCCCTAATGGGATTTTGAAGTCCTAATGGAAAAACATTCAAATTTAGTTTTATTTTAGTCACATGCGCTTTGCCAACAAGACAGATTGCAAGCTCAGGGATCGACATTAGGAAAGGATAACGAGGAAGTTTCCTTGGGCCCCTCTTTTTTAGAGATACCGACCCCCTTTAGAGCTTTGCACCATTGCTTAGTTAAAATGTTATGTACCACTCTAGAACCACATTTAAACAAGCTCCGAAGCAATTCATGTTTTTTCAAAACAAAGCAAAAATTATGGGAAAATGTGCCAAAGGAGGCAGCTTTCAATTGTGTAGCTGTAAAACTTTACAAATTTTTGTTCCTTTCGCATGTATCTTATGCTCTTCAATTTAGTTCATCAATTGAAATGTGAATCAAATTTAACTCTTTCATCCAAGTAATCCCACATCCACCTTTCGCAATGGCGATGTTTTTGGGCCACTTTCTTCGAGCTTGCTCCTAAACTTTTATATCCACCCAGTGCGAGTTATCTGAGTATATATCCGCATAATGGCAGTGTCAATTCCCTCAGCACATGCAAAATAAAAAACATCATGCTACTTACGTTAGAATTTGCTGCTGACTCTTCTGTGTAGGATAGGGTGGCAATTAACAAGAATTGAAAGTTGAAATACTAAGTTTATGAATAGCAGCTCGGAGTCTAATATCTTGACAAGATTGATCTTTTACTCGCCGAAAAGGTAGAGGGGAGTCATTGATGAAAATGTGAAGACTCCACACAATTGTGATTGAACTTTCACAGTACATGTCATCACAAATAAATATCTAGAACAGTGTTTTTTAACCGCGGGGTGCGAGCCATTACATACCCCACAACATGGAAAGTTTTTAACGGAAATGTGTCCCTTCCAAACGTTATACCAGCGCTCATTTTACGACGCTACATGTTATTTGGTTTAGTTCCTACAGAGATGGACGTCGGGAATAAGTTTCTTGAAATTTTGCAGACCGATTTCGAGTTTGCATGCAAACATTCAGAGGCACAACTACGGGGACTGTTCAGTCGGTATGCCAAGTGCCTTTAACAATAACATCTGTGCCGTTATCGCGTTTGAGAACATGGTACACAAAGAATTTCAAGGTAGCCGGCTGCATCGCAGAGCGTCTCGCCTAATTCCAGATGAACATAAATTATTACATTTTGCACAGCTTCAGACAGCGTGGGGGTACCGTTATTATTTTCTGTAATTCAATGAACTTTCTGCAGTGTGGCCGTACACCAGGCATGACACTAATTTTCTACAATGCTCTGGCTGTTTTCGTCTATGACGCGACAATGTATATTTATGACGATTCAATTGCACTTGAGGAACACTCTTGTTGAATGTGAGACCAAGTTTTTAAATGTGGCTTGGCAGCTGCAGACCACCACACGATGTCGACATCTCGGCCAAAGAAAGATAATAACTTTGCTTTCTGGCCATCTCAACGGCGACACTCAGCCGCTAAATCTCCGAACCGTGTCGTTCACTCACACGAAGCAGCACGAAGTAAGTGTATAACATTCTATAACGAAGGTTTGTTCTGACTTTGTGGGTCAAAACAAACCTCGTATTTAGCTACATCCGAAACTTCTACATGGGTTCGTCCATGGATGTAACAAGGACGGTATTCACGAAAGCTAGGTTCGCTTGACCTCCCTAAAATACTTCAAATCTCAATCATGTTGCAAAGACTCAGTAATCTTATTAGTGTATGATTTATTATGAAATAACTGCGATATACTCAATGGTACTCACCAAATAAATAAATTTCCAATCTTTCACTCTCAGAATGGATTCGAACACAGCAATACAGACACACACTTAATTAACGTTTGATTAAGATGCTATTCTTACTCAGTAGTTGCATAAAAAGCAATGTACATATCTCTGCTGCTAACTACGTCTGAATCGTGATCAGCGTTTCAGCATATTCTTTAATTCACGCCTTTTTTTCATATCATTCTCTCTGGCATGTTCATGTCTCACGTTATTACGCAAGTTGTTTCCGCATAGCGGTTCTGTGTCAAAACAACTACAGAAAGTTTTTTGCTTTGTGTTACTTTGCTTTATTTCTACATTCAGAATGACATACTTTTTCATCTGACCATTGTTCATGTCTCGGGGTAACAGAGTTTCGCCGTCTAACCATTTTTTATGGTTCAGAGAGACAGAGCTCCGCCGTCTGAACAGTTTTGTTGAAAAGACCACCAGCACTTCGCCTTGTGTTGGGCAAGAGCACTGGGCTGTTCGGCTTCGGCTTGGAGCGGTCCTTAAGAGATCAAGCCAGGCGGCATTTCGCCTTAGCGACCTCTTGTTTCCAGGAAGAGTACTGCAAGACTGAGCAAGGCATCGGACTTTTGACCATATCAGTCAGACAGCGGGCGGCCAATTTGGACCTAGCCAAATATGCGCTGTGGAGGGACAGCATCTCCCCCGGACAAGCCGTGTGAAGTCAACTGGAGAACGGGTACCTCCTACCCGAATTCCAGCTCTGGTCTCATGACTATAAGCGGAATGGTCCCAAATATCCCGATAACTTACCCAGATAACTTACCCCAAGGCATCGCGCACATGGACTGAACCAGTTTTACTTCAAAGGATGACAAGCTCAAGGCAGGGCAAACCAGAGAAGGAGTCCTCAGTTCAGAGAAAAGCGAACTGCCTTGAAGGCCGAAAATCGGGCTTTTTATAGGCGGGTTGTCATGTGACTGGTCACAAGACTTTTCTATTTTTAGTAACAATTTAGGGGCGTGTGATCACGATTCAGAAATTACGTTATTTTGTATGCTCTTGATTGGTTAGTTCAAACAGTTTGCATTATTTGTTTTTATTGCTTAGCAACAACGGGAAAGCCACATCTCTGTTGTTCTGGATTCGTTCTTTTGAATCAGTTGTTTTTCGTTGCTAGACAACGGCCGGATATTTTTCGTCACACCGGTCACGTTTTTCTGGGCGTCAAGCTGGATTCAGTTTTTACTGTCCTTATGCTTCTTGAGCTCTTTGGCTGTTATGTGGGAGTGAATGCACAGACCGTAAAGTGTCTGCTACAATTCCTATTGGAGTCACCGGTTTATGAGATTAACCGTGTTATGTTTTTCACGTATGAATGGTTTTGGTTTGAGCAGTGCCGGATTTACCTGTAAGCTATATAGGCTTAAGCCTAGGGCCTCAAGATCCAAGGGGGGGGGCCTCCAACAAACTGTGGTACGCATAGAGTCACTGGCCGTTATATGATCATTAAGATTAAACTTTGCCAAAAATTTATGTCTTAATTATTATTTACGATATTTGGTTTTATTCTACTTTCGTAGAGACAACGCCAGAGCATTCCAACGAGTTTCCATGAATCTCAATATGACGGTTGGTCAAGCCGCATGCCAACTATTGTGTCGATATACTCAAAGCACGTTGGCTGCGTCCTGCGTTTGCTGGATCGTTCCGATTGTTACGTGTGACTCTATCAAAATAACTTGTGGCTGTTCATGTTTGAAATGCACCTGATCAGTGGCAGGGGTGCGAACCCCCCCCCTGCCAAGCTAAATAAAAAAACCGGGCCCCTACCTAGCTTGTATATCGGTATTTACTATTCTTTTGGTTTCAGTAGTTTGTTGCTTTTTTGCCTTTTTGGAATGTTTTCCGGTGATTTCGGGTTTTTGTATAGCCGTTCAATACTGGATTTTCTATTGTTTCTCAACTATTTTCTGAGCGTTAGCCGGTGGGCTCCCTTCAGCTAAGTTTCCCTGTGGCTCAAACCTCTAGTTGCGTCACTGCAACTGCAAGGTTGTACTGCAGATAAGAGCTATGTGTAGGGCTAGCAGCAGTATCCTACAATAAAACCATAGTTGTTTCTTAGGTGTAATTTTGTCTGCGTTTGTATTGCGTAAAGCTCGATTGGTACTTTTAAATGTGATTTTTTTCTATTTGAATTTTCTTCAGTAAAGTCATTCAGAAATCAGATTGCTATTGAGTACTTGCGCAAATTTGTTCTGTTTCCATGCTAAGCAAATGAGAGAAGATCTTGAAGAGCTTGCATAGCAAGCAAAAGTCACTTTGCCAACTGACAACGACAGAGCTCTTCCCCAAAGAAACAAAGAATAGGGAAACAGCTAGAAAATGACAAAAGCGCGTTTGGGTCAGATGCTTTAGATTAGTAATTTAAGGTTTATGCAACCACGCGGAGCTTTATTCCTTAGCTTGATGGTAACTAACTGCTCAGGCGAAAGATCTTTTTCAAGATTCAAAAGAATTAAAAGTGAATTGAACAGTCGCAATGTTTCAGGAGAGGTAGTCAAAGTGACAAACTTGGCAAAAAATTGTAATGAATTCTTAAATTATTGTGGTGTGAAGAAAGCCAGGACAAAACCTTTTAACTGTTTACTATGTTATGTTCAGCCTTACTTGATTCGATAATTGTAGCTTTTTATTTTTTATACGTATTTCAATAATGACAGCATAAGCGAAATTTAAACCAGTCCAGTCGCCACGCTGGACATTGGTGATCAGCCCTTCCAAATTTCAATATGAAACACTATAAATCAGTAACGATTTTATCAAATTTTCAGAATGGTGAACCTAATAGTTACAAACATTTTGGCGCGTTTAAGGTGACGTAGGCCTATTTTTCTCGTGTGTGTGAGATTTTTATAGCCGTGCTAAGCGAGTTGCAACGTGGTCCACACGCTGTGCTTCAACGTCTTTATGCCGCCACACATACTATATAGGTGCAGTGTGTTTGTTTTTTTTGAACACAGGTAAGAAAAAACAGATGTGATTGTTGAAAAAACGTAGATCGTGTGTTTGATTAAATATTTCAATTGTGGCGATTTCAGTTAGTTTGCCTGTGGCAGTTAATAATCCTGTTCCCGCCAGCCAAGTAGGATTTCAACAATTCCGTGCAATCCAACACTTTAGCGTCGAAGGCAGCAACGAACGCAAAGATCGTGGGCACTCCAGTAATGATTTAGAATTTTTTACTAACCGTACTTTCAGAGCGTCATTTTCGGATTTTGGCAAATAGATTTAACGCTTTCCATTTTTTTCCTCTCAACAATGGGAGAAGGGACCTCACAAATGGCTTAGCCTAGGACCACAAATGGATTAGCCTCGCATCAGTTAAATCCGGCCCTGGGTTTGAGATTCTGGAATTTTATGCGAAAACGCAATTATAGCTTTTAACCAATGTAAAATTAGTCGGAGTAATCTGTATTCACTCTGCGAAGTAGTGTGCAGTTGCAAAGCTATGCAGATTGAATAAAATTAATAATTTGCAAACGTTCGCGTAAGTATAAAAACAAGCAACTGCCACACATTAAGCATGCGAACTGGAGTGGGAACATGCATGTTTGTGAGTACCGGCAAATCTTGCGCTATGTCGCTTGAAAGAAAGCGTTTTCCATCTAATGCTGCAAAACAATGTTCCATCAAACATTGGCCAAAATTGTCAAACAACTAGTGGCCAATAATTTTGCGTGCAGGGCTCTATAGAACCTGTCATGGCAAGGAAGTGTTAGTGTTCACCAGGTTCAATGCAACATTCCTACCTTTGAGGCCCTTATTTTGAAAAAATATATACCTCTTGCTCGATGCAGGAAATATAACAACGTATGTCTGCGCGCTTTGATGCAGTTCAACAAATTCGCCAGAGAGCAAGTACATTAAAAATGTCTTTCAATTTTGCAGTTTATCTTGCATCAGTTTTAATTCGCGTGTAAAAGTATTAAAGAATTAAATAAAATCCTTCTCACAACTAGCTAACCTTCTAATTTCCACTAACAATTGGTTTCTTTGCATAATGGCCCTTTCTATTGTTTCTGTTCATTAGCTGAGTCATATGAAACAATAACCGACGGACGAATCAATATGACGTAAACAAACTGAAGAAATATTTTGTAATGTATTGGTCGTTTTCAAAGCAATTTTCATTAGTCGTTTGTTTCAATTGCTTTTTCCAAGACTTGAGATCAAATTGGTAGGAACGCAATTGGAATGGAACTGGCCTCAAGGTGAAAGGCAAGTATGTTGATGACGCGTTCTTCCAAACCGTTGTTGTTTTTTTCTTTGAAAGAGCTTTTCCGTGAGACGTTTAAAGCCATTGCTGTACCTATCAGGACAGATGCTTGGACAGACCCAAAGGTAAAACTGGTCGAAGACAAAAGTGTGCTGGTTAGAGTTTTGGCGACAAGCATAATACCACAAGACGATACTTTTAAGTTATTGCATAAAAAACGAAGTTTGAGGTAGGTTGCAAGTTTTTTTCAATCTTTTTCAATTAAAATTGCTTATGGGTATTGTCTGATTTCTCTGTTGTAAAGATAAAGCTGATGTTTCGGTAATTCAAAGATAAATGCAGTGACTTCAGCACGATTACCTGATCAATTAAAGCGCATGTTTGTATGGTTTTCAACATGAAACTAATTTGAAGTTGAAACCGAAGGAAGTTCGTTGCTTTGCAGCAAACACTCAGCGTTGCTACTAACGAAACCTCTTGTTTCAGATGGCACAGGAACGTGATACGGTTTCTGAAAAGGAGACTCACAGCTTTTCTGGCATGTGTTCGCGTGGTGCGACGTCTCATGCAATTATTTTGTTCGATTCTGCAGTTGAGTCTCAAGAGACCGGATATTTTTGGAAGTTGGAACAAATCTCCAAATCTCGTACCTTCTTCATGCCGGAAGGCAGTCGTAAAACGTTTGGTCGCATCACCAAAGTTTTGATAAATAAACAGTTTCACAAAAGTGGCTACTCCTTGGACAGTTGCCCGGTCAGCCATCAATCACATTTATACTGATTTATACTATGTTAATCACCCGCAATCACTGATCGAATCGGATCACTTCCACTATTTACCAGCGGAAGAAATTGAAGATCTTGTTATCATTTCCTTCGTTCTTCGCTACAGACCACGCGAACTGGGTAATGCTCCACATCAGTTGAACATCAATGTTCGTGGCAACGAGTTGCCCGGAGACCTGCATGATGGCTTAGTGATAAATTTGCGAACTGGAAATGGGCTTATGAGTCATATATGTGCCCACAACGTGGTTGACATAACAGATTTCGGCGGGTTGGCTGAGATTACGAAAAACCCAACTGGTATAAAGGTCCATGAGATAAATGAAGGGTTCATTAAATATTTGTTGGGAAAGTTTGGAAACAGGCGTTTGGTGTTTTTGGCCAATTCCAATTGGCAGGATGTAGACGCATTTTGCAAATTATTCAGTATCAAAGAACCATTTGCAAGTTCCTGCTGCATTGTTACGTAAGTGCAACAGTGGACGTTTCTGTTAAATGTGTTTAACCCATCTTGCTTGGTTGTCAACTGTCTTTCTTCGCCTTCAATTGCATGTTTTGCTTTGTCCATGCTATTTGTTTTTGATTAATTTACTAGTTGCATGATGTGGTTGCTACTTTTTTGAAATTTTTTTCGGTTGATCAAACGTCTGCAATACGGATATTTCTCCAGAAGTGTTGGTGTGCAAGGTGAGCAGGGTAACGCCTGGTGCTTCCTCAAGACAGCGACGTTCTAAAACAATCAGTTTTTGAGTGTTCACATAACTAGGAATGTAGTTCAGCATCTAGGCAGAGAACCTTGCATTTTCCAAACCTAGTCCAGCGCAGAGGTTCTGGCACAAAGTAATGTTGTTAATTCTAAAAATTGAGTTGTAGTTCTTTAGTGTTGCTGATCCATTTCCTTAGATTGTTTTCCGACAGTCCTTGGTAACATAAGGTTAACTGTCATTTTCCTGGACTTACGTACTAAGTAAACAAAAGGCTCTGTGTAATTTTGAATTGACAGCGAAGAAGAGCATTAAAGGCAATTCCACGCAGAGGACGAAGGTATGAGAACTTCCATCACTATCATGATCCTGGTGAAAGGTGGTAAGTTATCCGTATCTACGCGTGTTTAAGCAGGCGCCTTGCGGCAGCTGAACGCTTAATTTGGCCACAACTGAGCTGCAGCTGTTTTCAAGTCAATCCCTCAGCCGAAACAGACAACGTGACTTAGAAATTTTACCGAATGAATATTTTGCAAACAAAACAATGTTGCTAGAGCTCGTCAGTTGTTTTCAAGATCGTGCAGTTAGCGCACATATTTTCGCACTTAAGCGGGTTATCGTACACACCAAACTTCTATTACTGTAACTGTAAGGTTGCCAACCAGGGTTGCTAGGTCCAATGGAACAAAAAATGCCGAACAGGCTGAATGCTGTTGGTTCTGATATTACCAGATGAGTAATTTGGCAAAAACACAGTGGTGCTCGTAAACAAGGTGCTAATTATAGCATATCAGCACTGTCTGTGCACACTGTACAAGTAACAAACATCAGCACGCATTGTTGTTATTTAATGAAAATCGATTTCGCCATACGGCATCTTCAGTCCAAGTAAATTAAAAGTAAAAACGAGTGGAAGTACGCAAAGCAGTGATTATTTCTAAA
>JGI24158J21664_10002403_pt1 | contig 22637 bp, 12 predicted proteins | sample Ectturendosymbi3_FD_21664 | JGI IMG/M metagenome (IMG submission 21664)
CAGAATAGTGACGAGTACAAACAATCTGACTGCCTCAAAGCACGTAACCATACGTTGTTAGATTTTCTGCATCTTTCGAGAAACAGGGTATTTACGTAGCAAAGCCTCAAAGGTAGGAATGTTACATTGAACTTGGTGGCTACTAACACCCGCTCTCCAGGGCAGGTTGTATAGAGCTCTGCAACCAAAATTATATGCCACCCGCAGTCTCTACATGCATGACTTCCTGAAATTACACCATAATTGAGATGCATACATGGACGTACAAAAGGAACGAAAAAGTACGTTTTTAACTTCATGTGAACAACGGGAAAAAGTAGAAAATGAATTTCAACGAAGGTATGTCGACTATTTCATTACCAATGATTTGTGCCGGGTTTGCTGCACTCTGCGGCCAATGCGTTTTTCTATACCATCGGACTACTCGAAACAACGTCAGAAACTTGAACCTAGCCTTTACTGAAAATCGTTGGCGTCCACCGTCGTACAAAAAAATGTCATGGAATATGGATCAACTGCCTGTAAATAAATTGCGACTTTCAATGAAGACCAATCTTGAATTTGCCAAACTCATTGAAGACGGTCCTGCACTTGCCAATTACAGTCATGAACAACTACTTTAAAAGTCCAATCTTATCTTAATCACCATATTGCACAAGGGCTGAGGACAGTGTACTCTGTAAGTTTTTACACTGATCAAATGTTTGTTTTAGTGAGCGTGAATATTTTAAGGTTGAGTTAGCAGAATTATAAATGAATTACAACCTTCGTGAATTATTAGGATAAGTATAAGATCTTGTCAAACTACGGACATGGTACACATTAATTCAAATAGCCTCTGAAAGGCTACGCGATACGCTCAGAAGTGTTCTGTTTGTGCCAAAAAAATGCCGATGGTATTTTACTTTCGGAATGCTGCAAGTGCGCGAGAATGACATTTCACTGCGCTCATTGGTCTGACCGCACTGCGCATTTGAGCACCTTACAGGGAACATTGGATGTGGAGTGCATATCACAAACACCGTATCCGCACTTCCTTATAATCGCAACCCATTAGAACACTGGTTACTTACGGAATCCAACGGGACTCCTCGTGGCTCTCAGAGTGCCTGGGATGTATTCTTCTAATCTCCATGTCACAAGTAGACAAGATAATGGTCCTCCCCAGGTCAATATTTTCAATGAGCCTCGGAGTTGAAAGGTTAACAACTCCTGCCTTCGAGTTTCAAACGAGCCGCCTGCTTCATTTACATTCATATCAGATCTCCACAAAACGTGCCCTTCAACCGATTCCCGACGGTTCGTCATTCAAGGACCTGCTGGTTATGATTTAACTTTTAGCTATAACCTTGGATACGACATAACTTTATGAGACTGCCATCTTGGGCTCGTTAGTGCATCGCATGAGCATTTTCGCAAATTTTTACCCAAGCTAGAGGCCAGCCAAGTCCCGTCAAAATTCAAAAGTAAACATTCGGGAAAGCGGTTTTTCATAATTTATCCACCGTTTTAACCGAATTGCAAGAAAAAAGTGGCAAACCAAGTAAAACAACTAACTACTTGTTCTGCTTTCATCAGTTGATAACCCATTTTCTACTGTCGTTACTTTCTACAGACGGTGCTTGTACACACAGCTCGAAACTTGCCCAGTCACTGTCCTGCTGCACCAGACCACCCGTTACCTCACCTGCACCCGATCTTTCAGAATTAACAGTAAGGAACTTATTATCAAGTCATGAAATATTTACATTTGCTTACGACGATAGATCCTTAAAAGACGTGTTTGCAACGTCGTAATTGCTGATTTTTTTTATTGTACGAGTTCAAGTAGTTCGGGAATACGTTGTGGGTCAACAAGAAATGTGTACCAGCATATATTACATGCAATGACCAGAAAGCGTACGAGCGCAATGCGCAAACTTACAGAAACGAAGCTGTGAAAGGGACTGCCACTGATTCGCCGGCAGCAATGACTGCCTGACGCTAATTATCAATAAAGCAATTCAAGGTAGAAACAGCAACAGTCGCGCACCAAGGCTCGCGTCAGCTCGAGTGGTGGAAGGAACGAACTCCGCCTCGGCTCGCCGGTGTTAAGGGACGAGGTGGCGTTTGTGCCGCACGAAGCGACGGCCGCAGAAAGTCGAGCACACCCGCGCGACCGGCTCGCTGCATTTCACGGCGCTGGTCACTCGCGGACAATACGCAGAAAGTGAACGGAAGGTGATTAACGATTATTTAGACCAACGACGCAGTTGCTCATCGTCAAAAACACCGTGACGGGCGGGAGAAAAGAAATGCGCGAGAAAGCAAAGACAGACGCCCATAGAACAATGGCGTTCGAAAGAACATTCACCGAATATCGCCGCGATAGAAATTGAACAATTTTTAACGGTCGGACATTTTGCAGGGAAAAAAAGAGAAAAAGCTTTGGCGCTGGTCATTGATACCGACTCGAGTAGAAACGAAAAGGAGAGAGTAAAACGCATTCGTGGGTAACAATCACAGTCTGTTTGCAGAATGTTGCCAAAATGCACATTGTCTAAGGTTAAGAAGTTAACTGCTAAACAAAGGTACACGTTGGTGGCTATTGCAGCGTATGCTTCGCCACAGACGTTAAATTTGTCATCCAACTAAGACTGTCTGCGGCAACCGCGAACGAGCGACACTTGACGTCATCATGTGCCGAAGAAGAAAACGTGCGAGTTGACAAACTCAACGTCTGTGACTGGGTCGGTTCGGATGTCGTGCTCGAAAATTGTTTGCGTGACGAGTGGCAAATGCGACGTCACAGCGTCTGGGTATCGTTTTTTAGAAGCTTCGTGCAGTTTTCGCCTTTTGCATTGCTCAAATCTAAGTAATGACGTGCATGATACGACGAAACAAGGCAGAAAAACAGGCGAAAGACACAGGCGGAAAAAAAGGCCAACAGCTGGAGCTTTGTGCTGGAAATGACCGAAACTGACAAAAAGGTTTCACTTCGCTCTTGACGATGCGAACCCGGAACTATGTTATTTGCGCAATGTCCAAGGACAGAAATGAAATGAGCAAACAACTTCATTTGCAACAATTTTAAACGATTGAAAGTCTTAGAAAAACAGACAACACTATTTTTTTAAAGTTTGTTACCACAGTCAGAAGCATACAACTGGCAACATAGACTTCGCACAAAGCGGAAGCGCCTTCCAGCAAACGTTCGCAGAAAAAAAAAGAAAAGCTGACTTATTTCCAAATACACCCGACTGTGACTTTTGTGACGCATATAGTGGCACTTCCGCAAATGACGCATTCCTTGAATACCACAGAAGCAGATCAAAACCTCCGTCAAGTTTGTTGCTTTAAAAAATACATACACCTGGCGTGAAAACTGGGGCCAATCGTCCCCGGCCTGCATATGTACTCCTTAGATCTTGGACGCCAGTGCACCGGTGAAGCCAAGACCAAGCTTGTCAAGGTTGTTTCAATAATAAAATCGGCCCAGATTGTGAGGCGACCCTCTCAGGATCGGCGTACCACGTCCTTCCTGCGGGCACGGCGCACATCACATCAACATCAGTCTTGCATATATACACCTCCTTCAGAGAGGTAACAACGGTCTTCTGCGTTCGCGTCGCGCACTGGTGATGTTCGAAATAAAAACAGACTAGCGTGAAGTGCACCGTTGCTGCTCGACACGGCATAAACTTTCCAATCACGCAGTTTGGACGACCTGGATCTAGCAAATCTCTTATACAGAAAATAATAAAAACAGAAAACGTACATAAAATTGCAAGTAGAAAATGAAAAAAGCGCTGCGGCGAAAAAACAACGGCCGTGCCGACAGAAACGCGCAGGTCAGCGGGGACCACATGCAAACTATACTTTTCTTTTCCCCAGTTAGCGAAGCAATAACGGACACTTGCAGTCTCAGTTATTTTCAGCAACATTAAAACGCGTACAGGTTATAGTGCAAGGTACGAGGCCAAAGCTCAGAAAAGAACAATAAAACATGAGACCGAAACAATTCTTGGTATAAGAAATGACACTGACGCGATAAAAAAAACAATAAAGCCGGCCGCAAGGTGAAAATCTACAAAAGGAGGTAAGCGCGAGCGGCTTGTGTAAAAGATAATTTTGCCAAATGTTTGAAACGAACCAGGTGCAAGCGCCTGACACGTTTCAACTGGTCACAGCCAGTCATTCATCTTGAGTTTAAAGATATGACAGCTGGCCGGATTTTTAGGTAAAGCGGACCATAATTTTTTGCTCACAAAACCTTCATCTTTTTTCAATTAAATACGACACTCACGAATCGTTAAAATTGATGCGCCAGAGTCGTCCTGCACAGCAAGCTCGAGTGCGAACCCGACACATCTGTCAAAACGCGCTAGCGACTTCCGAAATTGAAAACTTTGCAAGACCGGGTCACAGCAAGGTCGCCGCGAGATGAACAGGTCGTTGCGATCGAACAAAAAAGCAACTCCTAAGTTTGCTTGCACGCGATGTGCTTGAAAGGTTGCGAAACCGACGACTTGGTCAGTCAGCACAAAAAGCCTCGGCCGCACGGAACGGCATCAGAAAAATCGGTAGTTTTCCGTTGCGTTTCCGGTCAGGTTCTGGCGCTCGGCAGTCACAAAGTACCCCTTCGAGTGGACAATGCCGCGGTAGCGAACCAGCACAGAGTACCTGGGAAGAAAGACAGTGACGTTTAGAAATTTGCTTGAGACGACGACGTGACGGTTGTCCTGTTTTCGCGCAACATCGGGCGGACGGACTCATAACCAACCGCATTAAAGCGCGTTTTGGAACAACTGACTTCATACCTAAGCGTTTCACACAACGGTGATCAACGCTACAGAATATAAAAAACAACGACAATTTAAGCATGACAAATCATTCTACGAGGGAAAGGTGGTCGGTACTGAAAGCAACACAGTCGTTTGCGCTTTTTTTTCTCTGGTAAGCGATGCTCGTTTGGATTACTAAACGTTCCTCATTTCTAAGCATTTATCATTGTGCGGTACAGCTAGCAGATCTCGCGTTAGCCTTTAATCGGGTTATCAAAAAAATAAAAATTGCACAGGATCAAACAGAGCCGCGGATATGTGCATCAATGTCATAGGACACACAGTAGGTAGTCAGTTGCAAAACAACTTATACAAAATGTTTGCGTTAATGGGTGTACTAGTAGTTGCAAGTGTATCGCTAAACATGGAAATTGCCGTCATTCTGCTGCGAGAAATTTCTTCTGCTACCGGGCTGTGCGCATTATGTGGTATTTCAGGCAAACAGCTTGGGATATTTCGCCCGCTGGAGTAAAAGTAGTTTGTAAGGTTGGACCGCGAAAGTTTTGCGTGGTCGTGGAATTATTTAGATCGAACAGGAAATAAGTTTTTTTTTAAACCAAGTTTTTTTTTTTTATTGAGCAATTTCTTCCACCTAAGCCCACGGTATTCACATGCCAACTGAAGTGTTTAAGTGGTTGCAAACCGCGTCAACCACGGCAATCGAATTAAGTTCTTGTTAGTACAGCAACTAAGAAGTACAACTATTTAACCTGAACGCAGCCCGTGACAGACGAACGTTTAGTAATACGTCAATCGCAGTTAAAATACATGACCTTTAACCCGAATTTACTTGAGCGCATTTTAAAAATCGCTGGCACGACCCAACAAGTGCACTCCAATTATTCCACCTGAGCAGCACCCAATCACGGTGCGCGGCGACAGTAGATACGTGGTTGACCACGTAGTCGTAGAGGTATGATGGGTGCGGCAGCATCACCGAAAAAAAGCTTTACAAACAAATTTTTTTTCCAAATACGAAGAAATTCATCGTGTTGACAAGAGAACACAATATGCCATGACCAGCGTGCGACGTTACTCCCCACAGAGACCTGCGAGAAGAGCCTCGGTGGAGAAAAAGCCTTAGGTTGCTGCCACAAAAACTGCTGTGTGCGCTCGAGGCGGTGTAGCGGTGACTTGCTTTGAAACTTGAACTGCATGTTGAGTTTCGTAACTTTCAAGCGTCTCTCGTCCGATTAGATATCTGATGAACAATCGGTCAAGTGAAGCATGCTTGGTCAAATGCGAGTAACGTTAGTGTGGAAACAGCTTCCAACAAAATACACCCACTTATAGTTTTGAGTTGCGCGCGCACGTTTTATAAATTACACTTGATGAGTTCAGCACCTATTTTGTCAAACAACAAGAAGAAAAACCACCACCGTTATCGTAAATAACGCGCATTCGTCCATGACTGCCTTTGTAGAAAACACGTATCTCAGATTCATGAGCAGTGTTTTGGTTGCAGTGCTTTTTCTGCAGTATATGCGCGAGCGCATATCAGTCACGGCAACGCGCACCGACTGCACTTGCATGTTTAATTAAACATCTGAATCAGCAGCGTATTTGCAACCGAGTCGCATAACGTAAACTTCCTCCGATATTGTTGGCACCTCAGTAATCAGAAGAAAAAGCAACGGCAAACAACGCCCAGTCACGCAGGCACTCGGCATCGAAACGAAGCATACCCGAAATTGCAAACTTAACAACAACAAAGTGAAACCGGGCTGCAAGGTGCGGCCGAAGCGCTCAACTTCATCACCACTTGCTTGGACATACCAAGCCGGCAAAAGTTATTGCGCAGGCAAGCGTATCAGACGGAAAGTGCTCCAAACGTTCGTGGCACGAGTTAAACGCCTCTTTGACGTTCATGTTCGACTACGGCGTCTTTTTTTAGCTGGTTACGACGCACACTCGGGATCGGGACCTAACCGACTTTCGCGCACGAGGAAGCTAAACTTCGTTTCGAAAGCAGCGTTGTGAGGAATGACATAATGAACGTTCCAGTTTAAAAACGGCAACCGCAAAGCATGAGCTTGCAGCAAACCTAGACTATTTAATTATAAAGCATCACGGGGCGATCTTTCACCTGGCGATATATGCAGGCGTCCACGTCGTGTGATCAATGTCGTCGACGTTCTCGTTCACCAGCGCTTGGAATGAACGAGCGGATATGATTTCTGCGCAAACCAAACGAGCTTGAAACGGCGATTTTGCAGGAGACGTCGAAGACGCTTACTGCTCACAACTCCTGCTCAGGAACGATTAATAAGATGGCACAGTGGAATGGCAGAGCACGCAAATCTGTCAGCAAAATTGCCAAAATTTACAAGGTCGAGCGGTGAATTCCATTTCAGCGTAAGATTCAGGAATAGGGTGTGCCATTGCATTTAATCACAAGTATGACCTTTTAGGAGCTTAACGATTATTATTTAGACACCATTTCAATGTTTCCCAGGGATATCATGATCATGCTACCAGGCAAAACATAGACGCAAGAGTTTAACCACCAACTTTTGTAGTGCAAGCGTGGTTCAAGGGTAAGGCTATCATTACGACATAATAGGGATTCTTATCCCAGAAAAAGCACTTACGCGAGCACCCAACTATTTCCAAGAAAAAACGACAACTTGCAACCTTACCTGGAGGGTCATTGTGTGTGAGCAACTGGATCTTCTTTTCTCTCGAGTACTGGATGAGCTCGGTAGGTACAGCACAGCAGTTAGTGAGGTTGATCTGGTTGATGGACGGTTTGATCTACAAAAAACAACATCTATTACACATGTGAACAGCGATCGGATACTCAGTAGTTCCAACTGGAATGCGTACAACGGAAAATCGTATCGCATGGAAAATGAGAGACTTTTCCATAACTCAAACTCTCCAAACGACTTTTTCTTCGCCAGATGGCAACCGGCAATGATACGAAAGCATAGAGAACAGAGGTATTCATGCCACGCACAGTCGATCAAAACCTGGCGGTAATGTAACGTAGCTGTCTCCAGTGCTGTTGGAGGCAAGGAAGCTGCTGATAATTAGCTCACGCAAGGACAGAACATGGGTACTGTTCCTGTGCATTCGTGATTAAACAAATCGTGCAGCTCGCCATTGATGGCATTGTCAAGGTGTGGTGTGTTAGCCCCAAGCAACCGAGACTGCTGACCTGATGCGAAAGAGGACAGAAGTGACTGCGTGACAACGTTTCGCGTAACGTGTGGAATAAAGTTTCGTCACAAGCGAAAGTGATCGACAACTGACAGAGCCATCATTATCAGATTTGCAGCTTCGTTCGAGGCCAAATGTAGCACACGTAGAAAACACCAAATTAACAGATAGTTGCAATCANAGGGAAATCACTTAAAGCGCAAGCCACTGCTTTTGTGTCCACAGGAATATCGGAAGTGACACGTGAGAGCAAAGTGTTTCAAACTATCAGCTTTCATCACCTGGCTTTGTGCTAGCAAAACAGTGAATAACCACAAAACAGCATAAGGGCAACAAGTATCCTCTTACACGCCATCGAGAAATCAAACAGCTACAAATATCAGTGAAGTATCAGTCAAGATGTTAACGGAAACATTCAACATGCGTGACCTATCTCAAAGCAGCCGGGGAAGTCGATGAATCGACTTCATCCTTATTTTGGCAAATCGCGAGCCCAAGAAAGAAATAGACAAGCCGCGCGCGGAACACACGTGACCCATCGAATCATGACTGGGCAAATTTTGTTGTTACGCACCAAGTAAAGTGAAACATACGTGGTTGAATGGCCGTTTGAAGCTCCACGCCCATCAACCATCGCATACGGCCTTGAAATCGCTTTATCAGATTCAAAATGAAACGCTCGCTCACAGTTCAGATTGCAAACTTTCAGTGTTATGCACGATCGCACAATTTATCTTTTTGAACCGGTGGCGAAGATTGCAATGCGTGAGTTATAATATATAACCTGTTTACATGCAACACTCTCTATAGAGAAAAATGCAGGTTTGCACTTTGACTACACGAAAGCCTTAGAATTTAGACACGCCACTAAATGTCAAATTTCGCGACCGAGTTATGCTGTTTTGGAAATGTTGCAATGAATCGCAGTGACAAAGTCGCACAAACCGACCACTCTGCATCCCGAATCCTGCTCGGACACAACTAAGGGCCATCAAACCAGATCAACCGGACAGATCCGTTTGGCGATGATCTCAAACCGAAGATTACTTCGCATGTCGCATATGCTGCGTGCTAGCGCTATTTCATTGCGACCGTGGAAGGTTATTGTATGACGGAGAAGCAATCTGGGTACTGCGCTACTTCATCTACAAAGTTACTACCCACACTGGTTACAGCCAGCTTTGTAATGTAACTCCAGAAGAGCGAATCGGTTAAAAACATGGAAGTGAGTTAAAAATACAAGATCTACAGTATACAGCTGAAATTGAAGCAGTCAAGAACTGGTCATGCAAAGGAGTAAAGAAATACACGTATCGAAATAGGTGAAAGTTCGTAACAAGCCCAATTGAAATAAATTAAATAAAGCAGGCGGTAACCCATTCGTCTACTGCAGCGGCGATGCTCAAACCAATCTTTTTAACTGTCATTCAAGAATGTTTTTACAATAATGATACTCTGAAACGACAGAGGCTAGCTTGCTGAAAAAGTACCAGCCAAACTGACAGACAAGTCAGGCGTGCGTTGCGGTCAGCAGTTATGAACCGGCGGGCAGCTACCACGTGATGATACGTTCGCCCGTTCGCGACTTTGTGTATGTTCCAACCGGAAAAACATATCGTGCAATTCGCAGCGTTGGCTGGTGATGTCCAATCGTCTAATTTCGTCGGAATCACTCTCGCAGGAAACATAAGCAAAGCAACTCAACACACGAGAGAGACGAGCACGCAACCGGAAATGACACAGCGTATTCACGAAGTGTCATGCCTCAGTCACGCGCAGTTGTTTACAACAGCTGCCGAAAAGGCGCTTTGCAACTCCTGTTAAATTGACCGCAAAAGTCCATAAAAGTAAAATCTATTGTAATTAACCTTTCAAGTTCGCACTTAGGAATGCCTACCAGAATGCAGACATTGCCGATTTAAAGCACCTACTGTAAATTCTGAGATACTGATTTCACTTGTGTCAGCAAAAGAGAAGTTGAAAGAAGACGCAAGGTCCTTACACAAATAGCTAAATACGTAAACGCCCTACGATCACACTACGAGCTAGAGAGTAACTTGCAGGTAGAGCGCAACTTCGTTTATAGCGTAACTGGCAAGCTGATCTACGGAACGATCTTCCGAAAATCTTTGCATAACTGGCAAACGCGCAAAGACAGTATCTTCTGGATTAAATCCAATTTGGGAAATAGTGGGTGGAATACACAGAAAAAGGAAATCTCAATATAGCAGCCAATGCCCTGCGCTTCGCCACAGGCCAGTATCCGGTCTATCGGTCCTGAAACGTAGCCCCAAAGACTTAAATTTAAAAAATATAAACCGTTTGAAAGATATTTCAGTAAAATATTTGCAATTATTTACACTCGGTGCAGTTTTTTTATGCTAAGAAAGCACTGCTCTGTATACACACAGTGCTATCACGCTACATGCACCTGCAATGGGTTTGCAATAGCACAGTTATGGTACAGTGTCCATATTTTTAATCGTGAGGTTTTTATCCTCACAACACTGCTCCACTTTGAAGTGTTACTTCATACGCAGGCGTGCTTTAAGTGCATGGAGTTAATCTCCTGTGAATGTATTTCTTCCTTATGTTCCTGGCAATACTTACGGACCTGTGTTATTCAACCCATCTCCCCCCCAACTGTCAATCAACTGGGTAGCAAGTAACTTTGTAAGTCATGGGTAAATCAAAATTCGAAAGATGCACGCTGGAAAAATTAACGATTTAGTTTTACAATAGGCGATCAAAATTTTTATACAGTACTTTATTTTACAAAGGGTAGCCCAGTATACAAGTAGTTTGCTTTATTAGGGTTTGGCAAAACGTATGGCGCCATCCAACTTGTTTGTGCTAACTTGTATATTTCATATGTGAGACTGATACTGAGTATTAAAGTAATGAGTATTTAATCAAGCAAACACTGCATATTCCATGCGCAACATCATTTATTACTGCATACTTGCAAGGTCAATATCATTGATTACTCCATATAGAGGGAATAACCTGACATGCCAACGACACACTTGTCTAATAGTTAACGAAACGCATACAGAATTCCAGATACAGTATTTTCTAAATATACACATAATATATTTTTGGTATTAAAAGGATTGGGTCTTTGATAGGACTAGATGTTTTGCAGTCTTACCAGTTACAATCTTCAATAGCAGTGACCACAACCTTTCAACACACAAATCAGTATTGAGTGAACTCGATGAATGACAGACTTACTGTTGCCCAATCATAGAGCTGGTCCAAACCAGCACGGTCGAAGTCGCATACACCAACGTTGCCAACGTGACCGCTTTCCACAGTTGATTGCACTTCCCGCCAAATTGGCTGCATAGAAGAGAAGATGGTCACATTCTGTTTCTCAAGGACTTTCAGCAAGAAAGCAAATCTCAACTCACGACGTACATTTCATGTCAACTTAAACACGAAGATCTGCCCAGGCTGGTACGAACTATCTCCTATAATTTCCTTGCTGATTGATATTCACTCTTAAGACTGTTCCCAGCACTAGTAGTACACAATGTGAAATACAAAAATTCATATGCACACGCCATAGAGAGACATGAAGTCACGAGCGAAGTTCGTTGACATCGACTCTTCTCCAATTTGTGACAAGTGTTCGCTCATTTCATCGAATTAGCGCACAAACCGTGATGTATAAAAATTGGGAAACAAAACTTCGGACTAGATGGAAGCCTAGTCCCTGAGTGTGTTTCACCATGAGCTGACTGCTAAGACCAAAAGCTAACTGCAGTTTGAGATATGATACTGTACAGTGTACACTACAGAAATCAAGAAATGTTTCCTGGAAAGACGTCACAACGTAGATATTACGTAACAAACGGGCTTGTGCGTTAAAAGTGCTGATACTGAATATAATATTCCACAGCTTTTGGCGTTGTGTTGAAATATTGTTCAGTTCGGCTTCATCTCCACTCGGAGTATGACGAAGTGGTCTGCGGCGCCCATCTCTTGCTTGCGTCGTTGGCCACTTTCCTAGTGAATGCTAAGTCGATAGCGAGTCAGTGGCAGCGCCGTGCGTAAACGGTTTCCTTGCACGAACCCATTAACGTCGAGCAGGCTGGACAAGCCGCAAGTACCGTTTTTGAAGTCTTCGGTATGACCCGGTCGGGAATCGAACCCATCCTACCAGCTTTGGTGGCGCGCGCTCAACCAAATCGTGATTTTGCGCGTTGAGTGCGAAGCTGTTTTTTTCAAATGTAACACGTAGCACAAACACATCTGTTTACGAGTTTTAAGCACCTTTTTTAGCTTGCTTGTGCATACCATATTTTCTAAAGTCGAGATCGCATATGAAACCGATTAAAAAGTCAGCAATATCTTTGTGAATATCTTTTCTCTAACCTACAACAGGTTTTCTCTCAGTAAAGTCAGTTCTATCAAAACACACGTGTGGAACGATGGATTGACGTTACCCTGCGCTGACGATAGTCAGTGATCAATTTGCCTGACGACGCAGTATCGATACTATTGCTCATTAGCAAATGAGCTTATGAAAAGTATTAGATAGAAAAGTATTATTAATTTGGGTTCGCGCTGTACTCCTGCCTCATCAAAGTTTTCAAGTTCCACCCGAGCAACAACTCGTTTCCCCCAGAATTGCATAAAAAAAAAACGTTGGTTAACTATAACTGCAACCGTGCAATGATCAGTTTACCTGCCCTGTCAGTTTTTCAGCGATTTCATAGAAGTGGATTTAGTCCACAATGGGGAAAAAGCAAAGAGGAAAACAACGCATATAGAAATTGTGAATCGATTTTGACCTCGTCATTACTCAGCAATTGCAATCACCAGAAACCTTTACCCGAAAGCATAATAGCAATAGACCGAATCACTCGTTTCATTCTACGACGTTACAACATACACTCGCACAATGCAAGGTTCAATNNGGAAAGATTTAAGGCTCATGTGCAATATGTCAAATTAACACATGAAGGGAATTAAAATAAGACTGATTAAAAACTTTATTCAAACTATAAGGAGCAATACCTCTATTACAATAAAATCTTAAATTGCCCAGGTTGCTATCAGTACTAGTATTTCTAGACGAGAATGTCTGCTGGTATATTTTTAACAGCGACAAAATTGACCCAACCTTCACTTTTTCCACATCCATGATAGCCGTCTTGCCAAGATTCTTGTTAGTTTCGATGCTAGCTGGCGGCGTTACAGGGAAAGATATCATCAACGTATCGAGCTTTTGCACTCCCAAATCTCGCAACACTACAAATACAAAGGGGGTTCGCACCATTTCCCTAACAACCAAAAAATTACGACACTGCATGCAACTACGTGCCATACGTTTTGTTATCCAAAAACACCTGGTTCCATGCAAAAAACATGCATGACATCAATTGCAAAGCATGTGTTGCGTAAAGCCAAGCGATGTCCTCAGTCTTACCGGCTCAATCGGAAACACTGCTATGCTTTGCGTTTCCAAAACCGCGATTCACCAATTTAAGTCGCACAAGCTGTTCGTCACCAAATTGTTCGCGGCAGCAGAAGCAGCAAAAACACGATGTGTGATACGATTGGAGACAGGAGCGTCACAAGGCGTATTGTTCCGACTAAAGTCAGCAATAGCAAACTAGATAACCATCCGCAGTGCTTCACATGGCAGACGTTAACAGCTTTCACGAGGTGATCACCAAGCTCCATACAAGTTTTTTTGGATGCCACCGGCGATGTGGAAGTTGCAAATCATTTCGTTTACGTTTGAACGGCTATTTCCGACACCTGTGCTGTGCGATATCTCAGAAAACCTGCTCAAGACATTTGGTTGCGAGGGTGCAGCAGTTTTAGCCCACTAAGAACACACTCAGTGAGTTCGCATAAATTTCCAGGGGAAGGGCAAACAAAATTAATTGAGAGTTTTTAGACAAACCCAGAAGAGAAGCAGAACCAAAGGATTGATTTTATATCCGGTTGCAAACAGTTTGAAAAACATGTGCATCGTAACTCTCACTGATGCCAATCAATGTTGAAAGGCTCTTCACTAGGGAACCAGCGAAAATAAGTACCCTTTACACGCAAGAATATCCGAAAGCAGCCTGTTAAAATTTGCTGTTCATCTGAAGTTTTGTTTGTTTTAAACACTGAGTGATCACAGCTGTATCACAAGAATGTTTGCTAAACGCTTTCGCTGACGAAGATCACACGAATTTTACAAGCTGCGAGATTTTCTGCAGTAAAACCAAGCAAACGACCGTTTTACAGCACTTACAGCCGGATACAAGCATTATCCAATAACTGGCAGGGTGATCACTAATAAGTTCCTTTATTTGTAAATAGACCGGGATTGGCAACTTTAAATACTCAACAAGCAATTTGGACCTGTTTCTCACAGGAAACACAACAAACTACACAAATCTTTCCGACCCGTAAAAGGAGGATAGCACGGTATATATATATATCGTTTTTTTACTTGCATGTAAAATATGAAAAGAAATAGTGCGCTGCATTTATGGAATCAAAAACGTGCTACAGAGGAAACAAGATTTTTAGAACGACATTTAAAAAACAAACTACAGATAAAAACGAATTGAAATGAAATGCTTGCTAATTTTCAAAAGTTACCAGGAGTCTAGTTGAAGGAATAAAGGAGACACACGCGGCTCTGGAGCCGCGAGTTGCCATAGTTCTCAGACCCGTAAAGTAAAATATGGATAATGTGAAAGGAGGAAGCACTACTGAAATGATTAATCTCAACTTCTTCACCTAATTTTAGGTTATTGCGTTGGCAGGTTTTCGGAAGCGTAAACTTTCCGAAAAGCATTTTTCAACCAAACACCTGCTCAAACTTGAAATATGGCAAAAACAAGATGAATATACCCAGGCTTGCGTGCTAGCTGCAGCTTTCCTTGAAGCGCATAACATTTAAATGTGAGGTGTTTTGTCGGCAAGCACTGCAAAATCTCACGCCATGGTCTAGAAGCGTAGGAGGACAACAGGTGCTGCTTTGGTGGTTCCCGGGCGTTTCCGACAAACGCGCCCACGTGACCTATTTTGTCGAATTCACAATCAGTGAAAACGAAACGAATGCGATGACGTTCAGCTGCTTCCGCTTGCACGGCAAAAAAAAACTGCGTATCAGTTGTTTAACTCGGGCGTTCCCACAAGAAAACCTCTGTTTTCGAAATTCGACAAGGCAACCGTTCTAAAAACAACCGATAGGATGAAATGGAACACACGCGAAACGCAACTGTATTTCCTTTATCAGAGTGCGTTCGCATACCTGCACGGCTATGACCAACCAACAGCACACTGATTAAACTTGAAGAGTTCGGTGCAGAAAATTTCCTATTAAGAAGAACGCTCCAAAACGTTTCTCATGCGGCACTGAAAGCGGAACATCAGTATTCCACGACTGATGAAAGACTGCTTCGGCCACGGCCATGTGCAAATATTGATATTCTCGAAGCAGAGTACAAATATTTGCATTACATTAAAAACAGAATTTAGTTGGATTTGCTAAACGCAAATAGTAATGTGCGTCATTTTGCAACATAACACCGGCGCTACACAGTCGATTAACTCGACTGCGTCTGAAGAATCGAATAGAAAATTTTGTCTTCTTAGCATTGCAACAAGGCGTTGTCCCGCACGTTTTTTTTCTTCCACCAAAACAGGATTTAACTGCATGTGCAAGCTACACAAAAACACGAAAGATATCGGACGAAGTTTATTTCAACCTTCCACACGCGGTAGCATGCAGTTGGTTATCAAATACAGGACGGTTTCAACGAGCGAAAGACACGCAACTGTGGCAATGGAACCATTTGATGGTAAATTGTAATCGTGACTTGTCCTAGAAATCATTACTCACATCCATGATATTTCATCTTCTCTGCTTCCTCACCAAGCATCTTCAAAAAACTATAAGCACAGGCACAAAAAGCTGGAACACTGCCCTGAATCAATTGCTCAAATCAGCTTTAGACCATACTGGCACAGCTATAGCCAGGCCCGTAACCAGCTTGGGACACCAGGAGGGGCGAAGAGTTTTCCGAGAGGGGTCCAAATTTTTTGAACTATGTTCAATATTTTAAAACTATGTCTAACACATTTTTCCAGGGGGGCGAAAAATTTTCTAGGGGGGGGCTTCGCCCTCCCTGGTTACGGGCCTGGCTATAGCATATGTATTAGTTTACTGTGACTCTAATGAGCTGGCGACAAATAACGCCTGTAAACTCACTCTTAACAAAACATTCGAAAAGTTGCAGTGACAGAAAAACGAAATAACAGAATGGTTAACTTGCAAAGTAAGATACTTCGCGACTGCGCTTTAATACGACGAGTCAATGACAGCACAAAATAACAGACGTTAAACAAACACAGCATTCCCACATGGCCCGAACCTTTCAACAAAACTGCCGCATACCTTTATCAACGGCCGGTCGAACGATCTCTGGTCTCCAGTCACATAAGAATAACTTTACAGACAGTTTCAGTTTGTCCCTGCGCTCCATGTCAATTGGTGCTTCTGTTTCAGCGTTGGAAATTTCAACTAGACTTCGAGATTCCTAAAATTGAATAAAATCAATTCCAAACCACCCAGATAACATTAATACTCCGGGTCAGTTCTAAAAGACCGTGGCTCACAACCAGGCATGGGCAGGCAGACTACTTCATGAAACAAGTTTAATCCAAGATGACTTTTTTTCACAAGTGGGGTAGGGTTTTCGAGGAATCTGCCCGCCATGCTGTGCTTTCATAACTTTGTGAGGAGTCTGACTGCACGCATCCACAATTAAGTGACTAGAACCACGAGAGCAAAGCAGCTGAATCTGTTTGCAAAGTGTTTTTCTGGGAAATCGATTTCGCATCAATACGCATCTTTAGTCCTGTAAATTGCAAGCAAAAGTTTACAGGTGAAAAGTTGAAACACTAAACAAGACTTAAGCAATCATGCCAAAAGTGCAGTTTCAAACACACACTAAGGCTTTTAGAATTAGAGAAAACATGCAAACTTTAGTTTAAACACACGCCACGACCATTGTGCGGTCTTCCCCGAACTGAAAGTCTGAGCTAGCGCCGATTGTAGAGAAAACATACGAACTGTAGTTAACACCGCACGCCATGAGCATTACGTTGTTATCACAGAAACCGACTTGTTTCACAATAAACACTTCCTAACATTATTCACCCAATCTATAAAAAACATCGTTTCTGCTTTAGCATACTGATCAGTGGATCCCTGATGAAGTCTGACCTGACAGTTTGCCACCAACACTTGGGGAAATGGTGAATATGTGAAATGCTTTGTCACAACTACTCAACATCAATCATATCATGCCAGAACACTCATAATACACAACCATTGAGCACTAGAAATGTTTTGCCTAAAGAAACCCTAACCAAAGTTGTAACTTATTTCCAACATCTCATCACACTGACGCAATGGAAAGACAAAAACTTGACATTTAAAATGTATTGATGTCAACAAGGCTGAGCTCCTTGCAATACAGTTGCATGGCATTACAGATGCGAATGCACATACTGGTAACAGGCAGGGTGAAGATCGATTTTTGGCTGACAGCCTTACTGTCACCCATCAATGCACTGTCACAATACCAAATTATTTTCAAATGTTACTAGCAAAACGTTATGTCTCCTTAACTCAATAATTTTTTATTCATCCCTTGCCACAAAAGGAAATTCACACCTTTGTGGCAAATGCTCTGCAGTCATGCGCACGTTGTCTGGCCAATAAGATGGATGATTCCTTCACCACCATTTCATTACTTATTTTTTGTGGAAAAGCTAAAATTTTCTTTGGAGTTACAGAACAGTTTTTTGCCAAAACCTAATTTAACATTATGAAAAGTTACAGTAATTTCCAGAAAGTACTANTGAATATTTTTCAACTTAACAGAGCATACTTACAGGAATGTTGAGAGGTTCAAGGCTAATGTTTCCAATCCATGTCTGCATTGTGCTTTGAAGGGCATCCATTAACTGCATGAAAAGCAAAACATGATATCAAGCTATTATTTTGTTAGTTTGCATGCCTATGCAGTAATCTCTTGTTGATGGACTAACTCATTGTTTCCCAATCTTTTTAGACTTGCGGCACCCTACAGAAGAGAAATAGTTTGTTTCAAGCTTTGATGACATTTTGAATACATATTTTTATGATATATAGAAAAATGTATCAACATTTTGGCACGCCTGAGTATTGTAAATGGTACCCCAGGGTGCCATGCCCCGTTTTGAAACACTGGACTAACTCAACAAAACAGACTAGTAAAATATAAAAATGGTGCTAAGATTCATTATGGTGCTACGCTGAAACTGTGCTCTGAAGTTTTACAAAAGTTAGTTTTCGAAAAAGGTTTAGTGCAGCAATGTGAACAAATTGTCATTGATAGCAAACTCAAAACGTATAGGTTTAAATTTTCAATTAACACTGCATCACAATTCTGCATACAAATAAGGATATGTGGTGTGATAGGTTCATTCACAGAGATTAAAACATATGTTTCAGAATATCTTATAAGCATCCCCAAATGAGGTTGAAGAAGCAAGGATACAAACAGATTACAAAAAGTTTAACAATAAAAAGTATTAGTAATCCAATAAATGTTGGATGAAAAACAAAATAAGGGAAGTTGATGAGTGGAGTATAATTCTGAAATCGATAACATTTTATTCATAATGCTATAACATGTATCTACCTATCACACAACAACTACAAGTGGTGGGATGGCATGAGTTATCGCAACCAAACAAGTGGTGGGATGGCACCAGAATGAGCCAAGGTGAATAAAAGACTGGCTGCAGAAATAGCTGAAAATCGCAGGTAGTCCTATGCATCTGTCATGACTTACATTAAAACAAAGCTCAGATTTGCACTTTCAACGAGCACCCTTGCTGCAGCACAGGGATTTCAAGGCAAATGGAGTGATGTTCACCTCCAGGATCTCACAGACATTGACTTCAGTCTAATTCCTAGCCCCACAATTCTGTAAATCTAAACTATGGAGAAATATATCAATGTTATAACTCTGACGTTAGATGTGTGATCAAGGGGGAAAAAATTTTTAAGGAAAATGTTAGGNACCCAGTATGGACCTGTAGGGACTCAATTTCTCTNATTCTAGAGACCCAATTTTCAATTCTAGGTACCCGAATCCGGTCCGGGTCCCTAAAACACCTTAAAAAATGCTGGGGGAATATACAGTACTGAGTATGTCATATGTAATGAGATTATGAAATGTTATTGATTCTGGAACTCTACACTCTACTCATATAACAATATGAATCTTTATACATGGCTGGTAAAACCCAAGGTAATTTTATCAATAAAATCATGCATTTGCATTCCATTGATACCAGTGGTTAACCTTTTTTCTACCACGCCTCTCTTAATTTATTGACTCCTCCTGGTTAAATTTAAATGTTTCCCACTGTTAGTATGAACTAAACCACAACATCAACAGTCTGCATCAATTACATTTAATTTAATGTTGAAATTTTCAGATATTGCCTTGTGGTAAAAAGTATAACATTTCTTGGCAAAAATGCTGCTAAACCCTGAACATATTTACTAGTACTACTAGCCTAATCTAAATACTACAGAAAGTACAAAATATGTTAAAAATGTACCTCATCAGCTGATGTCATTGCTGGGTGAAACTTGTGCTTCTTTAACAAGTTCCAGTTGATAATATTGTTCGTGTGAATCTGCATGGTACTTGCATGACCCACAATCACACGAGCCACTTCAGCACGGTCTCCCTCAATAGACATCTTATGTTGCACAAACTGTGGTTGCGTAGCCTTGTGTAAGGTTGAACTGTCACCTACCTACAGTAGTTTTTTTTTAGCAATGGCCCTTAAAATAATACCAGTACGCAAAGAGGACTAAAACCTAAGAAAAAATAAAACATACATCAATGACCTCATTGCTCTAAAACTGTTGTAAACTAACATTGCTTTAGGGATGTACCGTTATTTGGCTCACGTTTACTTATGACTGAAGTCTTGACCAAGCTATTCTCTGATTAATTTAACGACGACTCTGAGATCCGATTGACTTCTTTCGAATGAACTTTTTGCGCTGTGTAAGAGAACCATGCACGATTACACCTCAGCCTACAACTTTAAGTTCAACTCTAAAAACACAGACGTACTGTAGCAGGCCAACACGCTTGGTTCATCGACTCTCGTGATTCGTATGTGCGTTATAGCGTCCCGCGTCGCGCACACAGGCACCACGCACGCTATGCACACGACTGCTCTGTGACTGCACCCAGTTTACTACGCTACTACAGCAGCTTGAGGACCAAATAATGCTACGTCATGTCAACTGGCACATGCGCACGCACACATTACGCATACCACCAAGGCCGCCTATGATACCACGCCGGCGCGGTGCGCCAAGCCGGCCGTGTACGTATCTGCTCTGGTATGCCACATACTGTCCGCATTGAGCAAAGCGTTCATGTTTGCACTCACGCGAATGACTTTACAAAAATGTACTACAAAGAGCCTTTGTTTTCTAACTCGTTTCGTCAAGGTGACCCCTGGCAAGAGGTGGAACCACTGAGTTGCCCAGTCATCAGCATCGGCGTAGCCAGGAGGGCCAAAAGGGTCATAGCCCCCCAAATTTTTAGAAAATATAGTCATTTTGTGCTTTGAGAGGCGTTTTTCTAAACAAAATGGCGTTATTCGCCTAAAATCAAACATTTTTGCCCCACCAAATTTTTTTGTCTGGCCACGCCACTGGTCATCAGCAAACCATACTTCGCCATCCACTCAGAGCAGTGGTTCCCAGTCTACGGTAACGCGTACTACCAGTGGTGTCGTTATGCGAACACCTTCAAAGTGGTGCGTGGATAGGCCTTCTTTCTGTTTTTCTTCACACAAAAAAGCATATTCGCAGCTGTAGTTTTTACTTATCGGGCTCTGTTAATAAATTCCTGAATTTTTGTGTAGCCTACTTCCCTTTCCCTAACCCTTATTCGTTTCTAAAAATGCCTATTATAATTTCTCACAACCACTTCATTCTAGTCGCATTTTCGTCGATTCTGGGTCTCCAAACTTTTGGTCGAATGAATAAAAATGATACGGTAGATTGAGTTTTCCTGGAACAAGGTGGTAGGGGAAGTGCGGGACCCTCGGAGCACGAGGACCGAAGAAACATTTAAATTCCTTCCCAGCTGGTGACCATATTCTCTTGATATGTGGTTGTGAATATTCTATTTATGGACAACAGTGTGGTCCGTTAAAAGGAAGAATCTGTGTCGATCTGAAAAAAATTAAGCACTTTTTTCATTTTTGAGGCATCGAAGTAAAATAATTTGCACTCGTTTAGCGATTTCTTTGTCTGTCATAATTTCAATGTAGAAAGTTCCAAACATTTCCCAGGATAGGTTGGGAGTTTTGAAAATATCTCAGAGGAAATTGGGATGATAGGTTTTGGATGCAGTGTAAAATCGTGCATTTTTTAAAAAATGGGTGTTGATGGGACTCATGGAACGCGGGTGTTCCATTGGTACCTCAATTCGTATTTCCTTGTTTTTGCAAAAGTCTATTGCACAAAGGAAAGACCAACAGAGGTTTATTTACTGTGAACAACCTAAAGAAAGTGTTTTATGATGTCAAAAAATCAAATACATTGAACTTGAGACAGGTGGCAAACATGATATTCCAATGGCCACTCTACATCTTTACAGCCGATCTAAAAGCTAATACTTTTACACAGAATAATAGGAGGCAATTTCAAGTAAGTTTGTGGTCGCAATTTAGATAACTAATTTTCACTTTTTAACGTTTTAGCTAAGGTAAGGTTAACATAAAATTTTTGTGCAAGTGTCTGTGTTACCAGAGAGGAGGAATGTGCTCTAAAGGACCATTCTTATCGAAATTAATGTATTCATTGAACAAAAAGAAAGCGTGTCTGTTTGCATTAAAATGTGTTAAAGTTAACCCTTTAACGATCGCAAAAGCCAATAGATTGGCTCGTACGTTTCTGGTTATAACTCGCCAGCTGCTGCAGCTAGAGAGGTGTTCAAACCCTCTACGGATTCAGCAAGTCTAGTAGTTCCAAGTCAGGAAAAAAATTTTCAGTTTTGGGTTTGGGGTTTTCTTGGGGAGGCGTCACAAGTGGGGGTGATTTCGCGTTTTTATGGCCTACTTTACCTGGCCCTGGACGCCCATCGAATGGGCCCACATTTTGGCCCAAATATTTTTACAAAACTAGGTTATCTTACGAGTCTTTAGAGCCCTTGATTGGCTTTCTAGCATATCTGGATCAAAACTTATGCCACAAAAGCCAAAAAGTGGTCAAAATTTCTACCCCTAAAAAGGTAACCATGGTTGAATAACACCCTGTTTGTATATGGCAATAACTCGCCGTTAGAATAGGCTAGAGAGTTGTTCAAACCCTCTAAAGATTCGTGAAGACTAGTAGTTTAGACTGGAAAAAAAATTTCAGTTTGAGATCACGTTTTTTTTGTTGATGTTTACACAATGAGAGGATGTTTATGCATATTTGCATACATTTGGATAATGAAGTCACTTCCGGGGAGTCGAACCATCCATCAGATTTGGTGACTCGAAGTTTTTTTGGATTCTAGGCTTCAATACGAGTCTTTAGAGGGTTTGATGGAC
>JGI24158J21664_10002405_pt1 | contig 22631 bp, 14 predicted proteins | sample Ectturendosymbi3_FD_21664 | JGI IMG/M metagenome (IMG submission 21664)
CTGCACACACCAAGCAAAAAATTTTTTTTCGAGTGCAATCTACTAGACTGGCCAATCCGTTTGAGCCGTTGAACAGCTCTCTAGCGTAATCGACGGAGGAGATAGGGCGTTGGTAAGGCAACCGAAAACTGCTGTTTTTTTTGCGAAAATCCCCGAAACCACCCGGGTGCCAAAGTGTTGATACTCTTATGAAGTGTTGAGTTCTATCATGCCAGATAAACCTTACCTTTATCTCATAAAACTTGGCATAAACATCTCTGAAAACTCTTCAGGCTTGTTATGTTGCAGCTGAGTAGGGCACAATATTTGCATATTGCTATTTACTTCAGATTATCTGTAGACATCCACCTCAGCATCAAGTTCATAAATATTCAGCTGATGCCACTTGGGTAGTAATTGGTCTGTTGTGAACTGTATTTCCAGCCATCAGCATAGGTCATAGCACATTTGTTGATACCTGGTAGGGTATGATCTTCCTTTGCATCACATGTAAGAAAACCAGGGCTGGTTTCTAGGACAATTGTTAATTAATATAACTGCCCAATGGAACAACTACCAACCGGAAAATTGCCCATGCCATGCAAAAAAGTGTCATACAGTATTTTTTTCACTGAGCAATTACGATAGATTAAACGACATCCTGAATAGTCTATAACTTCTGGCACAGAAAAAAATGCAAAAATGTATTGAGTCTTTTTGAAAACAGACTTTGAATATTTGTGTGCCATTGTTAGCTGTGGCTAATAAAGCTTTATTAAGCACTGCCATGGTAGCCTTCAAAGGCCTGGGCCACAAACATGGAAAGGCATAAAATAAACAGTTGTGTTTATGGCTGTGGCAGTGGCATACATGCTAAAAGAAAAGGTGTGCTGACTAGATAATCATTCATTGCAACTATGCTTCATATAGGTTTTTGTCTAGTTGGCAGTTGTCCTAGTTGGCAATTGTCGGGTTGTCCATTTGGCAATTGTCTTAATACCCCAGAATTGCTCATTCTTGGTTATGTTCTTGTTACTATTCAAGAATGCTTAGTGTGCTATTTGTTGCAAAACAGCTGCAAAAGATACTTCTCACTTTAGTTGGTGTTTTACATTTGCATCGCCATGTTGACAACTCATTCATTTTTGCTGAAAAATGTCATTCCCAACATGAGCATTGAAGTTTCATAAAGGTTTGCAGATGTAGAAGCCATAAACCTGCACAAAGTTGTTTTATCCATGAACTTACAATGCAGTGACTTAAGGCAAGCGCATGTATCAACCAGCATACGTTCCCTGTTGATAATATCCATTAACCATTACAACCTGCCACCTTGGGTTGGCCAGAATGTTAGTGTGGACAGGCCCTGCTGGCACAACACATTACTTTTTAGTATTGTCCGATGTGGCCTATTTTTATTGGGTCACTACCTCATGGAAACCACACAGTTAGCGGTCTGGAACACCTCAATCTTATAACTAAGTCCAGGACAAATCATGTAATGAATTACTTGGAATCAGTAAATAAACAATCATGTGTCTTTCCATTTATATTCTGGTTCAAATTATATTCTGCAACAAACAGTGAAGACTTGACTAAAAACTTTAGTTAGTTGAGTTGAGTTTATTTGTGCGAAAATTTGGAATTTCAAACATGAGAAAGAAACCATAGCAATTGCAAAAGCTCCAGGATGCCAAAAAAATGGAAGGTTATTGAGTTGTTGCGCTTTGACTGGTGGATAAAGTCTGAGCAAGCCAATTTTACATCTAAGTCGTATGTGTGGGAAAGAGCAACCGGATGATCAACACAGTTATGCAGGGAGTGCTGGGTCGCAACCAGTAAGAATAACGTAAATCACAAGAACGCGGTGCTGATGGAACCAGTGTTTAAGAGAATCGTGCCACTAATTTGTTTCCTAAAGCTGCAGTAATATGCTGTTCTGGTAAGTAGAAATTCTGAATTCTGGAAGAATTGTAGCAGTGCCTGAATTTTGTAGTATCACTTCCTTCAAAGGGTAGATGACGTTTGCTCTATTCATTTTTACTTACACTTTTTTCAGGGAATAGCACTTGTATATGATGCTCGCAACTTGCAATCTTTTGAACAATTAAAACATTGGATCAAAGTTGTTGAAGAGGTTCTGTGAGTTTTTTTCTAATCGTTTTGCCTGTGTAGTTGGCTTGTTTTGGTGGCTTTTTGTATTCCTTTTTTTTATTGTGCTGCATGTACACCAAAAACAGATGTGTAGAAAGCGTTCACATAGGTTCAGGAACCCCTTGATTTTTAAAATAAGTGTGATCCTTCATCTGTTACTTTACAGCAGGGTCTCAAAACTTCTCTGTCAGAGGGCCACATAAGCTATTACACCACATGTCAAGGGCTGGACATCTTACGTTATGAGATTTTTCAGGATATGTTACATTTGGCCAATCAAAAAATTGTTTGTAAATATTTTACATTTTCTTTGTTAACAAAATGCTTTTGCGGGCCGTAGTTAGGAGACCCTGCTATAAAGCAATGTAATAAACAGCTAAAGGTTACTAGGTGCATGTTGAAACTGACACTACTACACAAAGTAATTTCAGGAGCTCACTTTATAAAAGTTGCTGATCAAAAACAGTTTGCCTTGATGTTTGTTAAAATGGGTAACTAGTCTCCACAAAGGCATTGGAGTTGAGTTGATCAGCAAATTTGTTTTGTATTAGAAATTGATAACCACGTAGTATTACACATCCTCAGTCTTGAATCTCATTCAAATAGAATCATTCAGCAAATCATGGGGGTGCTTTTGTTAGCACCTACTATCAATTTTCGTGATACTAGTGCTGTACTTTGAAAGAACAGTCTCTATATGAACACAAGCCACTGTCTAATATGGTGTGTTCAAACTTTTTGCAATGCTTGCCATGTGGCTCCATCCGCCATTTTCGTTTGGTAATAAATGCTGTGCTAATCATCCGGACGTAGACTGCGCATCACGTTTTTGTTTATGAGTGATGGTTTTAAATGCAAATGGCAGCTGTTTGAAAAATGGGCAAGTCAGGTATAGTGAGAGTGTTGTAGTTGCTGATTTCTGTTCCAATACCGTGTTATGGAAATCATTCTGAGGTTGACACTGTAGAGCTGAGCATCTGTAAATACCCTTTCATGTGCTCGATTTCATGACAAATATATGATCAGGACTATGGTTGATGCGTTTTTGTATGTTAAGTGTTAGCCAACTGCTTTTTTTGTCTTATACGAGACTTGTTCCTTAGAAATGCAATGCATCTGTATCAAAGATGATTTTTGGTAACTATTATTCCAACTGTCCTGCAGAAAAGAAACACCAGGAAGTGTCGCCCTCAGCAGCAAAGAAGGTAATGGTAGTTAATATTGTGCCGTGTTGCGTGCGGCATTAACCAGTTAATGCCATTTGTGTGTTACAGTAAGAATGCTTGTTTGTATTGTAGTTCTTACAAGTAAGATAAAGTGATCCAAATCAGATTTGAGTTTGTAGAACCTTGAAATAACCCAATATGCAAGAGATGATGCGTTTCAATGCTAGGTTTTCAATATTGCATAACAACTTGAATGGATAACATGGAACAATTTATTAATAGTAATTTTTCAGCAAAGAATGTTAGAACTTGTAAGGAGTATGTGTTTCGGTGATGCTTTGACTTTTTGTCTAATCAAGTATGTGATCCTCGCTGTCGTTTGTCGGTAGTTTGCTGGAGAGAGAGGTTGTCTGTTCATGGAAGTTAATGGACTGACTGGCATGAATGTGAACAAGGTAATCTTTTTTCCACATCCTTTTACTCACGAATTGTAGGGTCACCTTCTTTGACTAATTTACATTGTTTGTTTTTGTGGATTCATTACACGCGTGCGTATATATATAAAAAGTCAAAAGCACTTCGCGAGTGGACATTTAGTGACTAGCGAAGGTCGCAGTGTGGTTGTGCATGCCACAAAGCGCAAGTGGTGTGTTATTCACAATACTGACAAAATTCAGGTGTTTCCTTTGTAATTTAAAGTACGATTGATTCTCTGGCGTGTGGAACGTGTGCTAATTCTCGAGTTTTTAGCTGTGAAATTTACATAGGTTTGAGCGAGGGTTCGTAAACATACCCGGAAATTATGCGTTTTGCTAACGTTTGTATGTCATTAATTTCCTCCGTTTGTATCGTTCGGTACAGTGTGCTGGCCAGCGACGCATGACGATTCATCGTCGCCGTGCGAACGGTCGTTTCGGCTGTTTAAGCTGGCCCGCCCTTGGCTACCCATTTATTGGCATCATTCTGCATTCGGCAATCAGAACGTCACTAGCGGCTGCTCATTTTCTCGAAACTGCCCAGTTATTTTCCCTGAAACGTGGGATTTTATCTTTTGCTGTAAACTTGCCTAACGGGTATGAAAAACTGGCCAAATTGTTAAGATATTCTTTTTCACAAAGCGTACCACGTGGTAGAAAGACATAAAGCGTGATCTTTGTCAAATGTATGTTAGCCGTTTCGTGTAACCGCTGAACAAAAGCCAAGTAATGCTCTTTGCTTTCCATTTGCGTTTTTGGGAAAGTTTTGCATATCGTGTGTTTTGTATAAGATTGTCCATTCTGAGTATCTTGACTTGAGGTTAGGAGCTGATTTTTTGTAACTAAATCTTATTTGATTTTTTATTACATTCCCAACGTTAATTTTGTTTCAGGCTATAGCAGTGATTTTGGATTTTTTGTTTTGGTGCCTGTTAATTTTTGCCAACAAACTAAAAATGGCTGGCCAGATTCTAGATTTGAAAATCGAAGTTCATGCCGTTTTTGGAAAGATTTTAAATTAAGATCATTTTTAGGTTTGACTCAAAGTTCAAAAACTTCAAAATTTTCGTTAACTTTACTCAGTAAACCTTCCTGGTGATGTTGCTAAAACCAATACCAACGTATCAGGTTATGATTTACTTTTACCTTGACAACTGCTTCGGTATACGCTCCAGCAGAATACTGCTCCCGAGCTTGGTGCCAAAGTGCATACACACGGAAATTGGACTCGCAGCGGAACGAAGCCATGCGTACAATCTCAGGTTGCAAGAGACCTACCCTTTCAGACTTCCTCCTTTCTTTTCTGGTACCCTGCCCCCTACTATTCGAAGGAATATGGCGTGTCTACAGCTACATCTCTAAGCACAAAGCGATACATGAAACCCTGCACGTTCGGCGCGCTTCCAACAGACTTCGTTGGAGACGCCCCTTAAGATCGTTCATGGAGAACCTTACAAACCACGACTACTCCCCCCTCCAGTTCCAGATTCTTTGAAGTCATATCTCTTTAGTTGCAATAACTCTCCACCAGGATGCCACATGCCGCGCAAAGCATGGGTCCAACTTAACCGCTTGCGCACTGGACGCGGCCGGTTTAAAGCGAACCTCTGCAGAATGGGATTGGTTGATGACAAAAGCTGTGCGTGCGGAGACATCCAATCCGCCAATCGTATCCTCAATCACTGTGCCGTGCTGTCCTGTCTGTGCAGCATCACCAACACCTCCAACGAAGATCTGATTGAATACCTTTGCGATTCTTCCTTTTAGATCTAACCGCATAGCCCTACCACCTGTCACCTGTGTGTATACGACAGAAAAAATGATTTCTTGCAGTATAACATGTCGTCAGGAACACTACTCCTTCCCTGTCATAAGTTGTTAGTTTGTCACCATTGATATTTTGACTTTAAAATAGGTAAAACAAGCAACTTTGTTTCAGGCGTTTCAACAGCTTGCCAGAGGCATACTGGAAAATCAGGGCAGAGCCATGAAAAAGGTGAGGTGCCGCTATTGAAATGCGTATGCTCGCTCGTTACTCTGCACATGGTAAAACCAACAGGTTTTGTGTTGCATTTATTCAAAGGCACATCCTTATATAACACAACTTGTGATATAAGTAACCCTCATAACTTGTAGCTTTCTTGTACATAACAATATTCTAATGGCATATGTGGTTTTTGACTCAACGTGTGATATTCATAAACTGGTTTGCCCAATATCACGGTTAGTCACGAAGCACAACTCGTATGAGTCGCAACATAGTTTGTTGTTCAGCATTTCTGGTAAGCAACAGAAACAAGGTTTGTCTGGAACCCAGGCTTTCTTATTTCAACGCCATGTCGTCTGTCATAGCCATATGCTCAAATGCGGAGCAAATCAACATCTGCATTTCGAAAGCCTCGGCAAAAGTGCTGCGGCAAAATCACCTCTGCAATGTCAATGGAACTGAAAGAGAAGGATGGTGCACTGGATGACTTGCGGTCTGGACGCTCTGAAAAGGTTTAGCTGTGTGCCCCATATATCAAGCTGTGTTTTATTGCGAACTTAGGTTGACGGAACTAGTGTTTAAGCCTTAGTTACCGGCTTGGAACGCCGTGCCGGTGGTGCATTCCACAACACGCCAACACTAAAATTATCGTCGCCAGCCTAGCGCAGTTGCTGTTGGTTTGGGAAAAGACCCCCAAAGATTAGGGTTGGTTTTGTATGAGGAACGTGATTTTTGAATAACGTCTTTAAAATAGTTTAGCTAACTTCATAAACTGGACATAAACAAATGTAATGTAATGTAATGGCCGTTTCCATTGCAGACCACACCGTTCAGTTTATAAGCGAAGTTACACGTATCGTATGTTTGTGGAAAGGCCTGCTGCAAGGCTGCTGCTCCGAAGTGGTGGGACGTGACAAAGTATATAACCAGGCCTGCACAATAACAAAAGAATTTATTGGCGTTTTGTCGACTGCCGCCTGTGTTTGCTAGCTGCGTGAAATGGATGGTGTGGTGTCAATTATGCCCCACGCAAAGTTCACAGTCTTTTATTGTTCGAATGTGGCGATGCTTTGACTTCACAAAAAAACTGCCTGACGTTGCATTGTTCGTTGCTATCTTGCAGTCAGCCGCCTGCGCGAAGCCGAAAAAATCAGCCTGTAAAACGAATGGTCGGCGGTCAAATAGCCCAAGGAGTGTGCCGGCCGCTACAAGATCAGTCGACGAAGGCGACGGTGCGGTAAAGCAGTCTCGTCCTGTCTGCGCGTACAAGGTTAACCTGCGTTGTGTATCTTGGGTGCCGTGATGATCACTTTTTCGGCAGCTCATTTGCTTTGTTGCAACCACAAGCGTTAGTGCTCTTCCTTATAGCTACATCAGTGAAGTATTTTTGACACAAAACTGCAAAGAAAAATACAAGTCTTACTTTTGGCAGTAGCTTTTAAATGCGTCTGCAACCTTTTGCTATGTGCCGACTTAAGGTTTCAAAACGAACGTATTTTTATACAAGTCATGGTCAATATGCCTTCTATTTGAATCATAACAAAATTGCTATGTAAAACTTGGAGTAAGTGCGTGCCGTTGCAAATTGCTTGGCGTGCCGTAGGTTGCCGACCCCTAAAAGCTGTTGAAAATGTTAATCGCCGTGCGTGATGGAATTGTTCGTGATTCAGATCGNCAATTCAAAGACATACAAAACCTCGTCGAACAAGCATTTACCCGATATCGTGGGCGACTGTCNCGATTTGTACGAAGAAGCGACTGGACGGCGATAGCTCAGTCGTATTAACGAGTGTCCACCTGTCAATCGATGGGTTGGGCGTTCGATTCACGGCCACTGAGTGAACTGCCGTAGCGCGTAGAGCGTTAACATCAGCAGTCCTGCAAGCAGCCAACCTGCCGCCAACTGGCGTCACCCAAATCATAATAAAAGAAAAAGAAACGGTTAATTGTGCAAAAGCGGTAAAAAGGTCTGCTACGGACGAGTCACTCCAACGTTGCGTTCTTCAATGTTTGACGCCGTCATGCTATACATTAGGATTTTCACTCCGTATCCGGCCGCTTTAAGAAAATAATAGCTCCAGCAGATAAATTAGCTCTTCTGGCGATTATTTTATTATTAGCCAACGTATCGCCCACCTATTCAAGTGGGCTTCCTCAGGACAATGTTTTTTAACCACATATTTTATCTACTTGTTTTGAAACCTGGTAGCAAATGCTACAATACAACATGTGTAGCAAAAACAACAGCAATAGTAGCTCTGTTTGTGAGCGTATCCTTAACTGCTTTGACTTGACGGCTTCGTCTTGCAATGAGAAATTAATTCACTATAATGGGTTGCACTGCTCTTTGGCGGAATGGGAAGGTACCGTGGCGTTCGTGTTTTAAAATTAATGTGAAACGCTCTTTGGCCAACCGTCTTGATTCAATCAAATTAGTATTTATCAAAGTAAATCCTGTTGGACAAAGAATCAGCCGCTGCATGTGAAGTCAGCAGGGTATATCCTTCGTTGGACACGCAGGGATCCAGCACTTGTGTTGACTGGAATTTCCAGGCGCGATCCGGTTGAGCCATGGTTTACTCTTTCTAATGAAAGTGTAATTTTTTTAATATACCACTGCGGGAGGGCCCTGGTGCTCACACGCTTCTGTTGTCCTTGGTACGTGTCGAAGACCAACCTATAGGTTCTATGTGATGACTTAAACCAGGGGTTCTCAACCTGGGGTAAATTTTACCTATCCTGGGGGTAAATTTAATGATGCTGAAGTTACAATACTTTGTTTTTTTCTACAGCGCTGGTGAGTAAACAAAAAACAGGGGTAAATTTTATGTTAGGAAGCTCGCAAGCGATAAGCGGAAGAAAGAAGGTTGAGAACCCCTGACTTAAACTGTTGCAGTTACTCGAATCACCGAATTCTGCAGTATTGGCGTTTTGTTTTTCCGGTGCGCGATGTTAACAACTTGTGTGAATATACGAGAAACGTGCCGAACACAAGTTCCCGTTAATGTTAATGCTCAAAGCCTTCGCCGGAATTTCCTTTGAATTCCATCTGCAGGCGAAAAAGGCAGCTTTGTCGGACAAGGGTTTGGAGGCAGTTGTGAAGAAACGGGCTGATGATTTCTACAATCTGATACTTCAGGTAAGTCAGCTCCTCCTATTTATGACTTGTTGCATCGACGGATGACGAGATGCGTGAGCGGCCTTAGTTTTTATTGGTTTTGTGGTTGAAAAAATGTTTCGATGCAAAAATGGAGTTTTAAGCCTATTTGTCGCTACAGGTAAACACTACATCGCAGTCCTTGTGCGACTGCACCAATCACTTGTGCTTGAATGCCTGCACAGAAAACGCCACGCCCTGGCAATGAGTTTTGAATCCAATATAGTGAGGATGCTACGTCGTATAACGAGATAGAGATTGCTGAGGAGGACCGGGCGGGAAATAATAACGTTTTGTGAAATAAAGGAAACATACATCAGTAGCACGCCGAATTTCAGCAGCATATGACAATTGGCCGGCCATAAGACATTGATGCGCAAGCAACGTTACCATGACCACGGTCTCGTTTTGGAACTGCAGTTTTGCGACGATGAAGAATTCGACCAAGTCTTTGATAAAGTGTGAAGAAAAAACTAGTAAAGGGTTTGCCGAGGATCTTACCTGGTTAAGCAGTAACAGTCAACCCGAAGTGGCTCGTCTTTTGAAGGCAAGAATCTGGTCCGCAAGGAAGTTATTTAGTAAACTTGCTATGCTACTGCCAAAAAGGTATTCCAAGATAGTACGAAGTAGCAACACGAATATGTTTTTCAGGATGATGGCGAGGCCTCAGCAAGAAAAGTCTTTGTCGAGGTCGAAGATAAGTTCTTTGGAGAAATTGACCCGGTAAGCTTCAGTAAGCTGGTGACGTCAGCGCCTCGCGGGCCTTTCATTTTACTTTGTTCGTTGATGTTTGTGCCACAGGGCGATCGCGGGCCAGGCAGCGTCACGTCCCCGGACGAACTGCTGGGAACGTTGGACACGTTGCAAAAAAGTTTGATGCGGGACTTCGACCAGGAGGCCAGCTCTCTGCCGCCACACGTGGCCGGATCTTTCAGAAGGAAACTGAGAAGCCGCATTGAGGTCTTTGCACACCTGATGAACTGGCAAGAAAATTCAAAGCACGCTCCCGTTTCTGAAAGCGATCCGGTAACTCTTCATATCTTTTGAAAATGCACTGTTTTCGTTCCAAGTTTCGTAGCGTTTAATTCCGTTCCATTTTTTCCAACGTTCACTTCATCCGTTACTGTTTCCAGGGCCACCGCGACAGTAACGAATTGCCCGTAGAAGAAATGTACAGTGCAAGAGACCTGCTTACCAGTCGCGGGGACGATGGCTTTTTGGGGCGTGGTTCTTTCGGCTGCGTTCGGCTGGCGTTCCACAAGCACCTGGGCTGGGTCGCGCTGAAGTGCAGCAGCTACAGCGAAAAGCGTGATCTCGCAAAGTTCGTGCCGATTTTCGTAGCTGGTCCTTTGGCTGAAGTTTACTCGATTAAATTCTGTGGCTTACTGATTTTATGCGGTAAACGTTGGACTTTGACGCTGTACTTTAGTTAATGCACAAACGTTTATTTTGTTTGCGAAGTTTATATATATTAATACACAAGTTTTTTTGGTGTTTTTGTACACGAAAAATTTCATTTGCCCTTGTTTTATTATAATCATGCGACGTCAGTGGCATTGGTGAAACTCTGTGTTTCAAGGCTTTCCACGCGACGAAAAGAAGCTGTGCGCAAAACAGAAACAACGGGCGTAGAATTGATGGGCCTTCGGTTTTTTGGACTTAAACGCGGCTCAGCACTTAACCGAAAATCCCGACCTTTCTTCCTTATAATGCAGCGGTAGGCCAACTGACGCTGCAGTAGCAGAGCCCTTTCTTTCGTTGTTTCAGGATCATGAACGAATGCGAGCTCATGCGGGTGGCCAGCCACCCGAACGTGGTCCAGGTTTACGGCGCCACGCACTGGCACCAGAACGCCGTCGGCCTGCTGATTGAGTACCTGCCCGGGGGGTCGCTGGAGCGTCTGGTGCATTTCGACAGCGCCCGGTTCTGCCACTTGAAGTTGCGCGTCTTCGCCGACATCGCGGCCGGCCTGACCTACCTGCACAACCGCCGCCCCGACCAGCGCATCGCGCACAACGACATCAAGCCGCAGAACGTGCTGCTCACCGGCGACCTCCGCTGCAAGATATCCGACTTCGGCGGAGCGGAACTGGCCACCTGCACCGACCTGCAAGACACAGCGAGGCGGCCCAGAGGCACCGAATACACGGCCAAGTTCGCCTCTCCGGAACGTTTGCAAAACTTTCAGTTGAAGACCACGAAGGCGATGGACGTGTACAGTTACGCGATGACCGGTTACTGCGTGCTGGTGCGAGAACGCCCCGAGCTGTTCAAGCTTGACAGGCGGGAATTCCTAGAGTTCATCGTTGCGGGGGGACGGCCCAGCATGAGCAGCGTCGATGAAACAAAGCAAGGCTTCGTGAGAGAGAATGCTCACGATAAGCTAAAAATAATCGAGCTGCTGCAGGACGTGGTGACGCGGTGCTGGGCCCAGGAACCCGAAGACCGGCCTTTGATCGTCGACATTCGCGACGAAGTCTTTGCGGAGCTCTCGGCGGCGCCACCTGTCGAGCTGCAGCGCCAAGTTGCGAGCGCCCTCGAGCGGATGGATGGACTGAAGCAACCAAAGTTCTGCAAAGACACGTACGCTCCCGTGGACCTGTTATCCCCACCTCGGTTCATGTTACCCGATGTAAATGACTGAAGTGTTTCTGAAGCATACATGCTTTTGCTTGTTGTCAGTAGTTGTTCTTCGGCAGTATGTTGCTTTGTGCAAATCACCCTTATTCTGGTGATTTGCACAAAGCAAAAGCTCAGCCAATTTAGGCAAAAACGCAATGTTGTAAGCTTCGTTGATGCAGACATTGCCGCTGTAGTACTGTGGATAATACGCTTAACATATGCACTGTTTGTTCTTGACTCAACTGTGGCACTTGTCTCTATGCAGTTTTCGTTGATATCAGTTTGAAATCCATTCAGTTCTTACCGATTGGGATCCTGTTTTTATTCATCGCAAAAAGTTGAATTGCTTCAAAGTTTGTCAGTGATACTGTTACTTGTTTTGTGAATTAACAATAGTGACTACAGCATGGTTTATGAAACCAGCATTATTTTCGTTGTACGGATCGTTTGGTACATTAAACGGAAATGCTCATTTCTATGTTTTTGCTCAATCTGACACATTACGCGCAGTTTTCGAAGTGAGTCAAATATCAATGCATTCGTCACAGCAAAAAACACCTCTTGTGAGGGTGTTGTAGGCAGGGTCTTCGAGAGAAATTTAACCTGGGGGTACGAAGACCGACACCGGGTCCCCTAGCTTCAGGGTTCTCGTTTAAACTTATATAGCTTGTTTCTATTGTAATTTGAATATAGATAAAACAGCTGCCATGCCAAGATTTCGAAATAAGATTGTGACATTAGCAACTAGCCAATGCAGTAGTAATTTTGGGTTTGATAACAGAAAAACTTCGCGTGCGTACTTTCGTCTTCCCGGGCCCCAGCAGCTCCCGGGTACGATGTACCTCTCGTAGGCCCTGGCTGTAGGTGTGAGGCAGTGGCCGATAACCGAACAAGCACTTCCGGGCAGCGTTTTACGTGTTTCTCAGCAATTTCACGACACCAAGCATTTCAAAAAAATTCGCACTGCAGCGACCCGACCAGGTTTTGGATTGATTCGTCGTCCATGCTCGTCAGGCTTACTACCACCAAACAGAAGTACAACCCGACTCTTGTGGACATTTTCTGCTCAGTCAAATGGAATAACCTAATTGATTAAAATTCTTTGAATGCAGATTTTGAAGCAAACAAGAAGACCTTCACCCTGCAGTTACATATGTAAAAGTGGAAAAAACAGCTCATAAGAAAATAAATTAGAGGTTTGGAAGTAGAATAAGGGTTGAGGTGGCTTCACACAAAATCCGGTTTACGCATCAGAAAGGTTAACGGTCAGTTACCGGTATGGGAAACGGCTTACGCGTTACGGAATACTATCACACAGAAAACGGGTATCTTTTCGCGAATGGCTTATATATGTAGCAGGCGTAGCTCGTCTTATTCAATATGAAGAGAACTGTATTTGTATTTTTGTTGCATATTGCTACGAAATTCTGCTGGAAAAAATGAGTTCAAGGTAGAGCATTTAGTTACTTGAATTAATTTTCATGCTATTTTTTGTCTTTGAATTGGTATAGATTATAAGCCTAATAACAGTGATAGGTTTGGGTTTAAACAGAATTCGGATCTTATCACTGTCAATTTTCGGCTTGGAATTTGAAATAAGTTTGTTGGATCGGATTTGGATAACATAAGTCCGTTCATCTCTTGTGTGGATATGTTGACATAGGAAAATATCACCGTCGATATAGAAGCTTGATATTGGGAATACAAAGGGAAACCAACAAATTTCTACCGGGCAATTGCCCCCAGAAATCTTTAAAAACACTTTGAAAGCGCCAATACCTTTTTTAGTTGTTATAGGTAAGATCTAGTGGAAAGCACTTTGTCCCGTACCCCTGAAAATATCAGCTAATTGTGACGCTGCCCATCATGGACATTATTCTCAGTCAGTATCTGAGTTCGACTCTCACCACGATTTCCTGTGTTTTTACTTCGATTTATAACCTTCGTTTGCTTAGAATTGTATGTGCTGCATTTTGTATGATTGTCCCTGTGACGTTTTCATCATGTCCAGGCAAGGCTACTTTGCAGTGGCTGGCAGCTGAAATACATGCGTTTCGGCAAGACCATGATATGTGCAAATGAGTTGAGCGAGCATCACTGCAAAATTTTGGTCAGCTGTTATGGTTTGTACAGAGAAATTACTGTTCAAGTGCAAAAACATATAATACAAAAGTCAACGAATGTTTAGAATCAACTTGAACTGTCAGTTAACGTAAGGGCGATTTGAAGCAATGATTCAAAACTAAATGAAATGACAGTTTGCGTAAAAACAACTTTTATGGCATATTTGTCATGTTTGCTCGGTGTTAGGGCGTATATAAGCTGGAGGACGCGCATCGGTGCCCAATAAGTCTACCCGCCCAGACTACTGGTGGCGGTTTGTAGCAGTCGGATAAGAGAATGTGTCGATAACGCTCCAATGTTGCCACGCAAAGAACGCTATTGATTTGAGCCAGTAGTGCCACTCCTAGTGTGTTTCCACTGGATTAGTGTTTTTTGATTTCATCTAGTGTTTTTTCATGGTCGTCTAGTGTTTTTTATGAGTGAGTTGAAAGTAATTACTTGCACAATTTTGTGTAATTGTAACTGTAATTGAGATCTTTTGATTTAGTGCAATTGTAATTTGCTAAAAATTCTACCTAATTAAATCTTAAATTACAGAAGGCAATGTAATATGTTTTGAGTTAAACCGCTGCGAAGTCACTTGGTCATCTGTTAAAAGTTTCTGTGACCTGTACAAACAAACACAAGCATTGCTGCTATCTCCCTTTTTCTTTGTTTCTTGTTTACACTGAGTCGCACAATGTCCAGGGTTGGCATTGCAAAGCATTTTCTGGGCATTTTCGCTCTGTGTGAGTTTGATTTTGTAATCTAGTATTTTTTTGTGGATCTAGTGTTTTTTTATCATGAAATCTAGTACTTTCCCGTAACAACAAAGTGGCAACGCTGATTTGAGCAGTGTTGCAGCATAATTGATAGTGTAGTAGAGCCCTCGGAAGTTGGTTTGGGATGAAGATTCGTCCACTCCAAGACTTGGCTGTGTTTCACAAATCTTGATGCTAAGTTGATTTCCACTAGGATCGTCGCGTTATCAACTTTTTCCCGTTTATCAGATTTGTTTTATTGTCGCAAGCGGTTGCTTGTTATCAGGGAAACAAAGCTGTGCGTTGTATTTTACGCAGCGATAGTTTGACTCGACTCAATCTTACGAAATCGACAAATACAGATGGCACGCAAAGAAATTAGTTTTTTTCGGTTATGATCGATATTGGCACAAATTCTCTGCTGCGACTGCCTAGTGCTGTTATGCCAGATTTTCAGGATCAGGGGTTCAACCTGACACCGGGGTAGAGCTGTCGCTTTGCTTTTCACTGTGAGGCCGCCGCAGCAGCGCAGAGTGCATTGGACACATTATCGTGGTTTAATATTTACATTTTGTGATCGTGGCAGTCCGTCTCATACCTTTACTTTGGGTCTTTATTAGGGTAAGGACAAGGTATATTGATTGCAGTAAGGTTAACTTTATGCAATACTTGCGGAATTGAGGGTGAACAAAAGACGTGAAATAAATCCAGTAGAACGTGATCAGTTAGATGATAAGCTAAAAATCGTAGGAAAATGTTTAATTGTATTTATATCTTCACTGACTCGAGCTTACAAGCCACTTCCACTAAGAATGACTAGAAGGGCTTTTGACTCGGGGTGTCACTGATTTTACGGAGCTCTACACATGTTTCGAACATACGTTTATGAATCGCATGCCACGGACGGTTCCAAAGCAGCTTGCTAACCAAACGGCGATGCTGCGCTTCTTTCGTAGGTACAGTTGCATTCATATAATACCGGATAACGATGTGATATTTTCAAATGGTTCAGTTACGCTAGTAAGTAGTAGGCTAATGTCTGGTAAAAAAACTTTCTGGCAAACCAAAGCTGCCAAAATTTTTGACATATATGGTTGCATGATTCAGAACTTGGCTCAGTGCCCAGGGGCGTAACGAGAGGGGGCATGGGGAGCAAAATTCCCCGGGCGCCGAATGACTAGGGGGAGCGCCGAAAAGTCTCAACAATGTCACAAGTATTTTCTTCAATACAGTGAATTTGCTTCCGAAAGACCTCAGGTTCGAACATGGGGGCGCCAAACTTGCTTCTTGCCCCGGGCGCCATCTAACCTCGTTACGCCCCTGTCAGTGCCTACCCTGCTGATTCAAGAAAAACCTTTTGCAAAGTTTGCAATAATGCAATCATAGCGAAACATTGAGGTTGAAAGGCATAGCTGGTATCAAAAGCACTCAGATTAGACTGATGAACTTTTTGCATGTTCCCTAATGTAACACAAAGTTTTGAGTTACAAAGACTAGACTTATAAAGCTGTAGGGCTGAAGCCAGGCGCGCAACCAGGGGGGCATTTGCCCCCTCCGAAATTTTCAAAACGTTGTATAGCAATGTTGCGATCGGAAATCCCGAGCGGCATGTGAGCAAAGCTTCGCACCGTGGCAGCAAGCAACAATAGAGATCACCCGACGAGATCACTCTCGTCGTCACCGTTAGCAAGCAGAATCAACTGTTCACCAGGTTCACAAGCATTATTAGAGGTCTCTCACCAAGATCACTCCATCGGGATCACTCTATTATTGCTTGTTCGCGCCACATATATGTATGGGGTTGTTCTTCACGCACATCCCGTTCGTGGGGAATCACACAATCAACGCAACACCACCGGAGAGATTGCAACAGCAATTTTCACATTTGAAGAAACTTTCAAATAATAGACAGGCCATCTGATCGAAAATTTCGTAAACGATTGGTATTTAACCACAAATGTGCTCAAATTGGGACATCGTTTAAAATGTTGGTAGCCTATTTCTAAGACATTTTTTATCGTTTTTTTCGTGTACCACTCTGAAAATTATCGGAAATGCAGTATGTGTGTACGCTTTGATTTTGTTTCTTGCTCTCTTCTGAGGAAGACTTTGCATACACTCTTGAAACGTCAACGATAAATAGTGCATTGTTACCACACCAGTGGAGCAAAGTTTGCACCCAGTAGACTATGCCTGGTGACAGAAACAGCATAGCCTACTATAGCCTATGTTCATATTGTGTTAGTTTTACGTTTGCCTGGGGTTACTGTAGGCTACTATTTAAGCATTTTTGCTTTTATGTTCAGTGCTTAAACGTTGCTGGGGTTTCACAGCCAAGCTCTAACATTGCAAGAGAAATTAGAAATTCACAAGAGCCTCAAAGTTATTAGGTGTTGTTTAGGCAGTCCTAGCAAAAGTGGCTGGGCCCACCCACATCTGGTGGCGAGCCTGGCCCAAAGTATTCGTAATAAGATTAAAGTTGCATTCCTGCTCAGGCCCCACGGGAGGGGGGTGCAGCCGATGCGCCGCTCCGGGTCCCACAAAGTCTAGGGTGCTCATGAACCTCAATGTTCACAATGGAAAAGGGCAATTATGCACAAAGTTTTTATTGTTGTAACTTTATTCATACAATCTTGTGCAAATTATTTGGCTAAAGTTGTGGTTTTAGTCGATATACAATGTATCACCATTTCTTTTGATGTGTGGTTGGGATTATCTCAATTGATGCTGTTTCATTATTAGCCCAACGCACTATGTACTGCGTAACAGCGCCGGATTTAGGGGGAGGCCAAAGGGGCTCGGGCCCAGGGCCCCCACCATGTTCATGTGTTTAGCCATATGTGCGACATGTGCGTGCCACTTAGTCGCTTTTAGCGAGAAAAGTTTGTTTGTAGACGCTATTAATTACCGGTCGGCCAAACAGCAGCATTTCACTTGAAGAAAATTTGATATTTTGACGAAACAACTATTAGACATATTGGTTTCCTGAAAGTCGGTGAATCTAGTGATTGCAAGCCCAAGCCACGTAGAACACGTTAGCTTAAGTCTCTACTCATTTCTGGTAGATTTTGTGTTTGCTTTACTCACATTTGCATAGGTCGCATATGAATAGCATTGCAAAGTATGGCCACTATATGACCGTAGTTTGTAATACATGTCCACTTTTTTCATGAGAAATCTCCTCATTTTTGCATTCTTGTTTTACATAGCTGTAATCAGTGGCGTAACTAGAGCTTTGAGTCAGGGTGGAAAAAGGGCCCCACTGGCCACTGTACAGGGCCCACTAGCCAACACTCGGAAAAAACGTGAGAAATGATGGTGAAACCGGATGTGGATAGCTACGCTAAAACCTTAATCACCGGAAAATAACCCGAAAAATGCAAAAAAACAACCTACTGCAAACCAAACGGATATTAAAACTGAAATGTCACTTAAGATGGCGGTGCGGTTTTCACATTTTGATTGCCAGGGGGGCATTTTGCCCATCTGCCTCCCGTCATTTGCGTCACTGGCTATGATATATTGTTTTTGCTTACAGTAAGCTGTCCCCACTCTACTGCAACAAGATACGAGATGGTGGCGAAGCTTAGTTTATGGGAGGGCCTTCTAGTTGTCTAATTAATCCATGTTTTGGTTGAGTTAATTCTCGGCTGGAAAGTCAGGAATGCTTTCACATTAATCGTTATATAACAGTGGTAAATCTTGTTTCAGCATCTCAATGACCTTGGCATTAGTGTGCAGACTGCTGACGCCATCATACTGTACTAGCTTTGCTGATGAACCGTGATACGATGATCAGTGTATTGTACATAGCTTAGTGTTGTTGTTTCTAGTAGTTATAGCGAATCTAGGGGTGCAAAAATGCAGTCACCCACTCGCGCCGCGCGATCAAAAACTAAATGTTTTTGAGGCTGAGTGAATTACGTGTGGTTGCATTTGCACAGTTCGCAAAGAAGCGTGAAAATACTGTTGTGGCTTTGTGGGTATTGAGTCCCAAAAACTTATTTTTCGTGGCGTAACCAGGTGACTATCACTTTATCGCAGCTTGCCAAGGATGCTTCAATTGTACCCATCTTCAAATTCATACTTCATGTCCATCGACAAGCCAACTGTTATTCTGAAACGTTTTTTTGGAAATTCTTTGAGTGATTTCTGTTCACATTAAGACATTTGCAATCATTTGTGGTTCAGAATATTGAGAAGTCAAAAGCATCAGTTGTTGTGGTCGTATCGCGTTTCGCCCCGGTGAAGGCAAGAATTCAATCGAAACAATCAGACATGCATATTAAGCCAACTTAAATTAGCACTACGAAAATTCAGCGAAAGCAAGAATTATGACTGTGATTCATTCGTGTCAGGTGTATCTGTATTGTACAAGTCTTTTGTTTCCCATCTGGCTAAATGGACCACTTTATTTGATGAATATAAAAAGCTTTGACTAGACTCCTCCGTTTCCAAACAACTAATTAGGAACTAATTAAAACCATGTGACTAGTATCTGCTTGATAGAAATTTTTCTATTGATGAAACAAAAGTGAACTGTTTGAGCAATGCCAAAACTTGTTCGAGTTCGTGCAAAAAGAGCATCAACCAAATGCAGTTTACTGTAAAATGATGGAACATGATAAATGGGCAAAATATTTTGCAACTTGCAATACCATTAAACGCTTCACGAACCGATAAAGATTGCACAGTTTTACTTCAAAGTTACAGTTTTACTTCTCTTTATGCTAATATGGATCGATTTTTTCCTTGATGCAAACACAAACTAAAAGGAAAGAGAAACCTTTCTGGTTCAACCAGTTTCTAGTATAAAGCTGGCGTGCAATTTAAAACATTTTTCATGCAATTAGTTTCATAAAATTGTAAAAGGCGATTCTACATTTTTAGGAAATTTAAGGAATCAGCAAAATATTCATGGACTAAATAGGTTAAGCAAACAAGGCTTTTGTTTTGTGTGTTTTGAATGAAACATTGTCTACACTGGACGCTTTACTTCAATGCCTAAAACAAATCAATAGGCCTATTTGTGAGTTGACTTGTTGAGTGTAGATAATACACTCGAGTAAGTGACAGTTGTAAATTGTCCTCCCTTTTTCCGCTAAAAATATGGCAGGCCCATTGAGCTTATTAATAAATAAACATGGACAGAAAAAAGGGGATCGTCCCCTTTACAAGTGTAGAGCTTATCTAAGTGGTTCTAAAAAACATCAAAAAGCAAAAGAGGCAAAAATGAGAGGATGAAGTTGCAGCTAAGTCAATAAACATTCAAGGTGCTATTTTATAGTGGCAGTGAAATCCAGCGGAGTTATTTCTGCAGAACCTGTAAGAGGACAGAAAATCGAAGTTGGTACAGACTTAGATCTAGTCTACATAACAATGACAATAGACCTAGTTTAACCAGCGGTGCAGCAGCAGAAGAACGTCAAGAAGTATCATCGAAAAACCCGATGGATGAGTTGCCTGACGCTATCACTGGAGACAATGATATCGGTCTCTTAGCATCCACTATACCGGAAAAAATGCGGGAACATTGGTTGAAAAACGAAAAGTTATTTTTGAAACATGATGTTCCACAACACAGAAAAGACAAGAACTCGTCACGAAAATGCATCACAAATCTCATTCGGCACCAGAACCACAACGCCGAAGTCATTGAAAGAAGCTGGCTTTGTTTTTCTCCTTCACAAACTTGTATTTATTGTTTAACGTGTAGACTGACATGACGTTTGGTTTCTGTCGTAAAATTTATTGCTGAGCCAGGACTGACGTTTAGAGATGATGAAAACGTTGGTTCGCCAAGAAACTTTTTTCAAGCAAAATTTCAAAAAAAGGAAACACGACGCTTCTGATGACTAGTTTTGCAACAGTTTCACAAATCGCTAATCATTGTCAATTATCATGTTGTATCACAAAGCTTTGTTACACTTGAGTTAACAAACGTGACGTTACAACATTACGTCATAAGTATTAATGGTCGGTGGAAATACTAGTGACTTCATCGGCCATGCCCCACCTAAAGATTCTGTATCCGATCCCTACCATCTGAATCCGGCGCTGCTGCGTAACATGACGGAATAATCGAAAAATACTTTTATGACCTTACACAGGACTTTAATCAGATCAGTAGTATTACAGAATGAATCCAGTTCTTTCTTTTGTATATAGTTGAGAGCAGGGGTGGATATTAGGGAAGGCGAACAAGGCTGTCGTCTCGAGGTCCCCTTTTTTCGGAAATGTCGCGGGGCCCCTCTTTGAAACTTTCGCACTTAGTTTGTGCATGGTTTTGTTTAAAAGCTGATGAACTACTCTGGAGCCGCAAGCTCTGGAGCATTTACAATGTGAAATGGACTTTCACGCAGAAGCAAATTTCCAGACAAAATAAAAATTTAAATTGCTTTCTGCAAGTCAGATTTTTGTGTGTGTAAAATATAGGGGCCCATATTTTCAAGGCCACATATTGTGCAAATGACATATCACAAATTGATGCAGCTTTCTGCGATTTTGACTCGGGCCCTAGTCTAATACCCACCCCTGGTTGAGAGTTGTACATGTTAGAACTTCTGTGATTTTTAATGGCAGATGTCATACCTAGGAAGCAGAGTTGCATTGTTACGCTTTCGTAACACTGAAATTATACCCAAACAGCCATTGCAAAAGGTATGCTGCGAAGAGTTTTGATTTACAGAAGGACGTGGTGCATGTTGCGTTTACAGAAGTTCAAGCACAGTGTCAGCGCCGGATTTAGATGGTGGGGAGCCTGGGGCCCAAGCGTGGTGGGAGGCCCCATGTGCGGATACAAAATATTTAGGTAAGGGATGATCGATGAAATCACTAGTATTTCCACATATCATTGATATTTATGACTTAATCTTGTGACGTCATATTTGTTAGCTGTAACAAAACTTTATGATGCAACATGGTATTTGACAATGATTAGCGATTTGTAAAACTTTTGCAAAACCAATCGCAGGAAGCATCGCATCTTCTTTTTTTAAATATTTGCTTGAAAAAAGTTTTGAACAGTTTTTGGAAAAACTTTCTGGCGATCCATCGTTTTCATCACCTCTAAACGCCAGTCCTCGCTCAGCACTAAATTTTACGACAGAAACCAAACGTTGCAGGCAGAGGCGATTTCCGATATTGTTCATCTTGACTGACCTGACTGGCTAGTTTTGTATCAATTCTTCACAGTGATTAATTACATCTGCGACTAAATATAATCGTGGCACCTACATGTTCCACTGAATGCTCGTGGCTCCTCAGGCGATCAAGAGCGTGATTCCTGTCGAAGATTCCTTTTTTAATAAGGAAATGCGCACATTTAGTCGTATCCGCGCACATCAGTCTGCAAGTGAAACATTTAACACAAGTTTGTGAAAGAGAAAAACAAAGCCAGCTTCTGTCAGCTACTTCGCCATTGTGGTTCTGGCGACGAATAAGACTTGTGGTACATATTTCCGTGACAAGTTTTTGTCTGTTCTGTGTTGTGGAACATCATGTTTTAAAAATGACTTTCATCACAATGTCAAAAAGAACCTGTTTCACGTTTCAACCAATATTCTCGCATTTGTTCCGGTATATTGGTTGGACAGAGGACCAAGAGACCGATATTGTTGCCTCCAGTGGTCGGGTTTTTCGATGATACATCTTGACGTTCTTCTGCTGCTGCACTGCTGATTAAACTAGATCTGTTTTCATCGTTATGTAGATCTAAGTCTGTCACAACATGTTCTTCGATTTTCTATCCTTTTACCGGGGACCGAGTTTATGGGGGGACATGTCCCCCCCAACATTTTGTCATAAAAAATAATGTAGTTGTGCCAATTTCATGGTTACACTGATGTTTGAAATGTTTCCCCAGCATAAAGTCAGGGAATAAATAAGTGGAACGAATATTATATGTGGACCCAATATACAGATTTCTATGTAAACTGAATAGCCATGATTGTTGATAATTGTGTTAGTTATTTTTAATTACCAAATCGGTGTGCAGATAAACTTCGCTCAATCACGAATGCCTACGCTGGTCTGTAACCTGCAACCGGAATACGGTTGCCGCCAGGCGCGTAGCCAGGGGGTAACGGAGGCAATGTCCCCCCCAATTCCTTAGTTCTCAGGTTAGTAATATGTTTCAAATAAAAGCCAATGAAATACTTCAGTGCAAATCAACGAAACTGCCTCAAGGAACTTATCCTACTTCAGCTTTTAGTCGAATACAAACTT
>JGI24158J21664_10002406_pt1 | contig 22630 bp, 16 predicted proteins | sample Ectturendosymbi3_FD_21664 | JGI IMG/M metagenome (IMG submission 21664)
TCAGGGCGTGTATCCCAGAAAAAATTTGGTGCTTCGTACCCCTTGTTTTAGTGCTTCGTACCCCCAAGGGGTACGTGTACCCCCGGTTAAGAACCGCTGTTCTAACCCACAGTGGTAGTCCACGGCACGGCCAGCCAGATGCGATATGACCCGACTTTACGATTTCTTTCGATCAGCGATTAATATTACAAAATTGTTGTCGAACGCTTTGAACTATTGAATCCGTGCGGGAGAATTCGCAACATGTAGTTTTAACCTTTGCTAATCAACTCGTTCGGTTTCAAACCAAGGCGCATATTTCTGGGAAGTCGACGAATCATTAATGCCACTGAAAATTCTTGCAAGTTTGCCAGTTGAAATTTGAAAGATCTGTATTTTTTTCTGAAATGTCTGATTCTCTCAAACACTCAATTACAAATCTCAAGTAGGCGGTAATCGCATAATTTAGGCTTGAGCATTGCAGCCATGCCTATGTAGACCGCTTTACCTCTCTCTGCCAGTCAAACCCAGCAGATGCTTTTGTTTTGCTGCCTCGATGTTATTACCGCGTTTTGCACTCGAAGTTAAATGAGAAAAACACTAGGAATTAGTCCCTCTATTACGTCACTCCGCTGGCGATACAGAATTTGTATATACTAACTGTAGATCGCGTTCTGCATAAGTAGGTTGTTGCTTTCTAACTGAATTAGGAACTAGGTGATGCTTCAAAATGCCAACAAGACCCGTGAGAGATATTGACTCAGCGCGCTGCTATGCCACTTTTACCAGGTATTTAGGGTAAGGAGCCTGAGTGGTATTGTTCCAAATGCCCAGCTGTTAACAACCGTATAGCTGTTGAATACAAATGCCTAGCAAGTCTGGAGAAATGACAGCACAAGATGTTGCCAGAGAAAAACACAACACCCAAGACGCACCAGAAATTAAACTTGCAAGAAAACAAAAGTTCCCAAAAAAACTTTTTCCATTTGGTAATCCGTTACCGACACAAACGATTCTCCATTGATTGATGGAGATGCCAAATTCGCCAAAAAAAGAAAATGTGAAGACCAAGAGAATGCAAAAAATAACGCGAGTATGAGATAAACGTTGTTTGGTAAATCGATCCAGATAGGGTAGATTTTCAGTTGTTAACTGCCAGTGGTGCCTGCGACATCAAAAAAGAATTTCACAATTACTGTAATAGTGATAATGATAAAAATAGGCTTTCAATGGCGTTTTCCGGTTGTGTACGGAGTAACTACAGTACAATCTGTGGAAAATTCACCTATTGCTATTCCTTATTGTTCGTGAAGCTTACCGAATAGTGTTTACTCTGTTTTTTGACTAAACTTTGTTGAGATTGCAGACGTACTGCAGCACATAACCATCAGGAGGGAAGGGTCGATTCAAAATTACAGCAGCGTAGTTGATAGACTCGTTCTTGGAATTTGCTTTCGGTAATGCCTTTCTTTCTCTCAACCGGACAACACCCCGTGCGGCATGCATCTATAACAACAGGGAAGGGGTCAACTTTGGGCAGAATTCTTTCAAAAGTCTCTTTCGCACTTTATGCAACTTGACTCGGAAATTGAACTCACTCGATTCAACCGACGCGCACAAAAATATTCGCGAAAAACTCTTGATGTAACAATGCCAACTTTCGATTAATGTTCTGGAAAATTCCGGTCGTAATTTCACCAATCGGCAGTTGGACAGCGACGTTCCTGGAAGCTTGTGATTTGCTGATCAATGTGGAATTGACGGTCTGCGCTATTGCTATAGTTTGCTAGTGGTGCGTGAATGCAATCAATGCAATTAAAATACTTAATGAACGCCAACCGGTATTTTGCTGCCAAATCTAGCTTACTCTCAAAGCGATTGCCGTGGTGTAAGTTGCTATAAGTGCAATACACTGTGCCCTTTTCCGGTCTGGCAGACAACCGTAGCCTCGCTGCTCAAACGCATGGTTCGGAATATTGGCAAAGCAGATCGTCTCCAGCAGTTCGTTTGTTCCCGTTCAACATGCGAAAGCTTGTTGTGTAGTGAACACAAGGGAAAACGCTTCAAGGGACCGTTGCAGTGATATAGTTGAGACCGATACTTCCTCAAAGTTTGGAGTCGAAACTGAGACCAGGAATTTTGTGCCCTTCATCAGAATTTTTCTTGAGCTTCAAAATGCAGCATTATCCACATTTCCGAACTTAAATTTCGTCAAATTTTATTCGATTTTTAAATTTTTTTTGGCCTTTCCTTTGCCGAAGATCGGACCAATAGCGAAAATGCTGAACAGAGATTTTCGAAGCCATGTCGATGGTGCATTCAAATTCTCGAGACAAGGGGTCGAGATTGAGACCTTCCCTCTTGGAGGTCCAGACACGACCTGAAACCTTAGATAAGGTTTACGCTTTACGGCGATCCTTTTGTGACAAAGCAGCAACCCCTGCGACATTGACCAGCGACCGTTGCAACTTCTTGATGGAATCGAATGCTAGCAGTGTCGCTGTTAAGCTACAGCACAGCAACCCCTGACGTCAAAAGCGAGTGAAGACAGTGCCGCCGGTAAAATGATCTGTTGTAGTGAAATTATATTCGTTAGTAAAAAAATAATGCTTGGTTGATAATTGTTTTGTTTTGACTTCTTTTGTTGCATTACAGTTTAAAATCGTATTTTGCGCACCGCACATCACATCAAAATAGGGCCCACAGCGAACAGTTCAGAAGGCTGTTCGAGTTTATGCTCCAAGCTTTTGCTGGACAAGCGCTTCGTGAGTGGATGCAGTGGATTATTACGCGAGAACTCTCATCGCCATTAACATTTGAAAAAGACACGTTATCAATCTGAATGGATGCGAAATATCGGAGATACGCTATGGAAAGCATTTTAAGGGAGTCCTTCGGAGACCTTTCTATTTCTGTTCTCTCAAAAATAGAAAGCAGCGATTTTTGTGTTAAGCAACAAACTCGCATGCATCTTTTTTTAAGGGCAATGCAGCACCCACGAGACGCGTTTGTGTTTAAATATTTTTAATTTAAACATGGGTGTAAGACTAACCAGCACTGGCGTAAATGTGTTATTGTTCAAATTATCAGGTTTTCACTTTTCGCCTTTCTGCATGTGAGGGGCTGCTGTTGCCAGCAAATTACGAAAATAAATGTGCAACAACATTAGCTTTCATCACAGTCTAATTCAGGGGTTCCCAACCTGGGGTACATGTACCCCCAGGAGTACATTTGTCTATCCGAAGGGGTCCATTTAAGGATAGCAATAAGAGCAAAATATATGTAAGTATAATTTTTTCCACATATTTATACGTATATCAGTGAATATTCTTTTCAAAAATCATTATATGCTTATTGTTAAATATATCTATGAATAATCATGATAAAATGTTTTCTCATAGGAAATTTTAGGGGTACATGTTCATCTGTAGAAATGCTGAAAGGGTACATGTTTGTCTGTCGGAATGCTGAAGGGGTACATGCTTATATGTTGGAATGCTGAAGGGGTACGTGGTAAGAGAAAGGTTGGGAACCCCTGGTCCAATTGATACGATACTCTTGCGCATGGTTTGAAACATTTGCAGGCGTATATTCAACTAAAGGAGAGACGGGCTATGGGGGTGAAATCGCGGTACGTTATGAGCTGTAGGTTGCATGCAGCGCAGGTATTTCGACAATCAAATTTTAACGTATGTGCGTGTTACTAAGTGTAATAACCGTTTGACAGGATTGGAGCTGTGAGAAGACGTTCGCCACGTATGTGAAACGGATGTGCTATGGGAAAACAACTTTACTACGGTTGGTCTTTGGCAGCGGCGTAGTGCTGCCAACGAGTTTCTAAAATGCTCTAATGAAAAAGGGATGGCTAATGAAGTTTAGAAACAATTCTGCAAATGCTTGAGTATAGTTTTCCCTTATGGGTTAATGTGAAGCGGCGATTTTCTTTGTCAAAAATGCAGGCAAAGAACGAAGTTTGCCTATCAAAAGAAACTATGCAATTCTACATTTCTAAAATTGAAAAAATTATACGGCATTGCAAAATTCCACAGCAAGTGTTGCGAATATTCCCCATCTATACCTTGAATAAAATGCTCACTCATAGTGTGGCTGCAGATTTAAAAACCAAACTCAGAAAGAATCTTGCCACCCTAGAGGAGATGCATGTTTCTTATCGAACTTAAATCGATTTTCTGTCTTTGATTTGGAGCTCTACTGATGTTGTCGTTAACAACAATACTGAAATACGTGTAAAGTTTGAAAGTAACGCCTCTGTATAGTACACAGCGAAAAGGGCCCGGCGAGATGTGATGATCTCTGTTTTCGAGTTTGCTAAATATTACTGGCCGCCGCTTATAGCGGTTTAAGCATATGTGTTGTTGATCGTAATCAATGCTGGTGTATGCCAACGTGCCTCTGCTGATTTAGTCTAGCCACAAAATCCGAAAGAATTGAGCGCGTACCGTCTTGCACGTGTTGTTTAAAGGTTTTTTGGCTGTAAGATTTTGATTGCCCGGGCGCCGAAGGTGTTAATCACATTTGGTANAGATCTACCTGACTTGATAAAATGCTCATTCGCTTAAAATTCAACTCTGCAGTTGACAAAAGTTCAGTTGTTTATTAAGCAGATAAGGACTGTGTATGGCGTCGACTGGTCACCGGGTTCAAATGTCCAGCTTGTTGGTAGAGTGCGAGACGGGTAACCCTTTCACAAAGAGCGCAAGTTGTTCTCTTGCATTTGGACGCCGGCTCCCTTGGGCAACCATCGTTTTGTGACGTCACATGTTATCTATGTTGCGACATAATCGTGAGAAAAAGGCAGCGGCCAATGGGCAATTTGTGAATGCGACGAGCCAGGCGCGCTTGCTTCATTCAAGCGAGCTGCCTACTGAAAGATGTTGGGCTAGTGCTGTTGGAGAAGGTTCGAGAAAATGCAGTTGTGATGAAAAGCGTTTGTGGGTTTGAAGTATGGTTGCAGCCGGTAGTAGAAATGTTGATCTGATGTGTTTGCCGAGGGACGTTTGGAATATATAGGGACTTGCGTTTGGCGAAGCATCCACGGCATGGGGTTTTGGTTGGATTCACCCAAATTCGAAATTGTGCTGTAGACCAGTTGACCATTCGATTCAACCACTTGCCTTGAGGGCAGGACCCCGTAATCGAAACAGAATTGTTAAAAAGTTAAGGATGAAGGGTAGCATCAATGGGAACGAGTTTATTTTAAAGTTCAAAGAGACCAAATGAATTCACTCTGTTGGACTTAGCCACTGGAAATGAACAGCACTTACACACTACAGGGTGATATTGCATTCATAGTCGTTGAATGCGTGGTATGCAGGCATTGCATTCTCAGGAGAATCACGGTGTAAGCTTCTGAGTTACGTTCAGCCTAACTGTCAACGATTTATAAGCTATCTGTTCATCCGATCCAGTGGAGAATGTATTGTAGTGTGGGCTACGCCACATTGAATTTGTAGATGGCAGTTATGTACGTTATTGCAACAAGGTGATCAAATGGCTTGTGCATGTAACAGATCTTCGTAATGAGAATAGAAACTAAATACAAGAAGCTCCCACGTTATTTTTGGTTTGTAGGCCACGCCACTTTTGATTTCGAAAATTTTAAGGGAATACTCTTGCCATGAAGCTTCGCTGTTGAATTAATGGCTTATTGAGTGAGTTGCCTTTGAGAAATGCATCAATTTCACCACCACGGTTTGACGCACCTGTAAGATACCGTACCTATATATCGTTTCCGGGCGTTAGTGCTGAACCGTCATGACTGCTGGTAGCAGTTAATCGTATCGTTATCGTACATGCTATTGTTGCGAAGCAAATAGTATTGACTCAGCTGACAAATAGTTATACTGAAATTCCCTTCAGTGCGTCGTGCAATGCTGCCCTATATTGAACCAATCGCATGGAGTTTTGTAAGCAGGCTTGCCACTGCTGTTTTATGGGCGCGTACAGTATTTAGTCACAATATTTTAGGAAGAATGCACAGTCGATGAGTCGAAGTATGTAAAAGCGCTGCTTCATTACGTTAACTAAAAGATGCTAATCGTATGTGGTGTTGGCTGGGCATGGCGTACAATGTACTTTTGCGTATGTACCCTGGACTGGCCTTCATTGCTGCTTATGGGATCCTGGGGAAGTAAAAGCAAAACAAGAACCGATCGTGCATGTATGCACCGTGTGTTATCGACCTCAAGGGTGTTACTAACGATTTTAACTTGTTGTTTGGCGGAGTATTTTATAGCAATGGTAGCTTACATTGTATCTTTAAGGTCCTTTGTGGTTATCAGCATTAGATATATACCTATATTAAGACCAAGCCCACGTTGCTGAATAAAATGTCAAAATTGAGTGCAAAATACCTGATTGTCTTACCTCAATACAAGCAGTCAATCCACTAGACCCTGCAAAGAGTGGATGCTTCCGTCTTCCATGCATTTAAAAAAAGAGTGCTGTCTTTGATGCTAGATAATGGATCAAAAGAAACAATTGTTGCCACTGGTTTAGGCAGGTTCTGATAAAACATGTTGTAAAATGTAAGAATATATTTCTGGGATAAATTTGATTCATACAACTATTAAGTAAATGTTGTGCGTCACATAGAGTATGCTTACATACCATTTTTGTTGGTTGGCTGTGCTTAACTGGCCATCGCTAGAAAGATCGGCAAATCAGCACATTTCTCTCGTTTCATCTGGTAATTTGTATTTAGATCTTGTGAATTATGCTGCCTTTAATGTTCCACAACACCTTTCATGCTGCCCACGCATTCGTTGCTGATATGTTGCCGAAGAAACTAAAAAAAGCAATAAGTTTTGTTCCACTACGTATTTTGTACTCCTGAAGTTTGTTTCTATGCCAAGGCATGATGTTACACAATAGCGTTCACTGTTTACATGCTTAAGGTCGGCTGCCTTTGTAATGTCTTACAATACAATAACGGAAGGCGCGCCACATTTACCTGGGTGCCTAAGTAAATGCCGTTATGCGACAGTAACAGGGCAAGGACCGATTGGGTGCTGTTTATTTCTTGTACATTGTTGTAATCTCTTGCGTGAACGACCAAAACACACTAGTATCGAGGAAAGAGTTAAGCCAGTGACGTATTTTTACCTTTAGTAGTTTTTGCTGCTTACAACAATGGTTATTGCTAGGTTGCAACATTTCATTATGCATTTTATAAGTGAAGCAGATGTGATTGTGCGTTACAAGTTCAATTGCAGCGTCAATTTCTCACATGCTGAGTTTTTCTTACATAGAAGAAACGTAAAAAAGTCGTGCGGTGCAAGTGGCAATTGACATAGGCTCCGTAACGGTCTGGTCATTGTTATGCGAATGCAGCAGTACACTGTCAACGCACCGTTACTCCGTTTCTTATAAACTATGCTGTGATGCAATGTTCATAAGACTTCTGAGCTCAATTTGTTTATTTGGCCCGCGAGACGAATTACCAAGCCGTGAGTTGGTGTAATTTTGCAATGTTGTCGTAACTTGATCATGCCACCACCAAACTGACCGTTTCTCCTTATCTTTACCGTACGCTCTATGATAGCCAACCACACTGCTAGCAAACAACAGTACGGTCATTTTTTGCCTCGAGCCATTGGCCTTCTGCAACTCACATTACGCGAAGCTGGTGTTGTGACTACTGACTTAATGCCGGTCTGCGGAATAGAACGCTCGTGAGTCTGCATACTGCAACGAGCAGTTGTTTCGTAACGGGTAGTTATCATACATCTCGCCCGGCACCACATCACAGGCTGTTTGCAAGTCCACATTGCAAATTGCTTTTTTCCATCGATCGTGGTACGAACGCCGGGGCACCCTGCATTTCGCTCGCACTGCAAACGTTCCACTTTCAAATATAACTTCGTTTAAAAACTTCAACATTGTGGTAATTCAATGGGTTGGTCGTAATTTTGCAACGACCCATTGTTGCTGGAATGGTGGGTCATTTGGGTAGGTTTTTGTAAACTTACGTGTTGCTAATCTGTTGTAACTTAATCACTGATACATTTTCAAAAATGAATAAACGAATGAATGTTGTAATTTAGCGAGCAACAAGCTGAATATGAATCCTGCCTCAGAAGTTGAAAGCGAAACCGAACATAGCAGCTTCATCACAGGAAGCAGCCACCATAACCGGTTCTATATTCTTTTTTCGAGTGTAGAACAAATAAAAAGAGCGAAAAAAGCAAAGCACTGTTGCATGACGTCAGAGAAGCAAAAAAATCCAGGAGAGGTTAACAGAACCTATAGATCACGAGCATTCGGAAAGCAAGAATAGGCCGTATTGGATTCTTGTAGATAGTTTCATGAGCGCCTTGTATTTTCTATGAGTGCCTTATATTATATTGTCTATGCGTTAATTACATATACTATGCATGTGAACTTGTGGGTGCTGCAGCTGCCGCAAACAACCAATTTTCCAGAACAGACGTTTTTGCACGATGAATTCATTAGATACATTTTAATGAGTTGTGTGTGTAGTGCAGGAGTCTCGAACACGTAACACGTAACACGCAGATGTAGCCCGCGATGCTTTTGGGAATTTTCAAATAATCATCATTTACGTTATTTAGCTTATTCATCGGTGTTTAAAAGTGCCTGCCTAGCGAGTGAACAAGGTCCTTTGAAATGATTGTAGATAACGGCTAAAAATGATCTGCCTATAACTCTGACACCTGTTTCTAATAAGGTTCAGATGCCGCAATTGTGTCAGCGTCATAATGCAGCCGTCGGGCTACTTCATGAGTCCTCATTTGGCCCTCGAAGCAAAGTTTGAGATCCCTGATCTAGTGTCTGTCTACGCTGTGGAAATAAAACCACACATTCGGCCTAATCCACATTCTGGCTGTGAAAGCTTCGATATTTGCCGCATTAACTGCAGTGGTCTTGCTGCAACCGGTTTATCTGTTGTGCAACCTCGTTATTTAAGTATAGCCCAGAAAAATAATGCACCTTCTAGCAGTATGTTGCCGTTCAATGGATCTCCGCAAACGTTTAAACGTCTGGCTTCACGTTATTCGTTTTAATTACGTTTCAAGTTGACGCGCCTAAGCCACGTCAAAGGAAGTTTAGATTTTAAAGAAGCTTGAGCCAAGGTCGTCATTAAGAACAGCTGCTTGTATCTGAAACACAAGAAAAGTAGCGTCAGCGAAATAAACTGATTAGAGCCCGCTCTGTTATAGCGCTTCCCGTTAAAGCCTGAACTTGGTTTCCTAAAACTGATACCGTCAAGCTTTTAAATCGGTGTGGTTACTTTGACCAGCGACAGTCAACGATAAGGGAAGATATTAAAAACATTTAAATTTATTGAAACTGCGACATCATTACACTTAACGGTGTCGTCACATAGATTGCAAATTGGTTGTAGCGGCTATTTCAAGCCAACTCGTCGTTGTGGCAACAGCTCGGCAACGTTTTCAGATGACACTTATGACATATTTGTTAAGTTAATTACGGGCTAACACGAACCGAAAAGCCATGCCAAATAAATGCGGGGTTCCTGGCGTTGCAGACGCCACTGAGGAAGTTATACCTATACCTGCATTGGGGGTGAAGTACCGCAGCTGGTGCGAGAGGCAGTTAAATGCCAATACAGAAGTTCGTAGCGTGTGGCAGTTAAGCCAGACGACTATTGCGGTTAGTCTGTACGTGCTTTTGCTGTTTGTTTTTTGTCTGAAGGCCCCATCTGACCCCTAAACATGTCGTGGTCAGCATTTCGGAAATGAGCAATGACGGACTGTGTTTGAATTGGATTGTTTTAATAATCTTTTGTACAAAATATTGGAATAACGCAGTGCATTTTGTTGCAGTGAAAAACACCCATTTTATCAGTGCTTTCTTCTTTCAAAGGGCAATAATTTACTGTTTTTGAACAGTTTGGGATTGAAGTCCCATGTGGACTATGGTTTTTGAAAAAATGCTCAATAACTCTTTTAACGGTCATTACCAAAAATGCTGGCTGAGGTTGTTCACCGTCAAACTAAAATTTTCATTGCAGTGTTACTGTGTAAGGTAGGTTAGGGCGACATACCATTTGGTGCACAAACTGACTGTGAAGGGACATACTGCAACTACTACTCAGCAACATGGCGGAATATGCGCTTGTAGACCAACCGTGGTCTGCGGGCAATCCGGCCGAAAGGAGCGATTTGATCCGCCGCTACCAGTTGCTTGGATATCGTGAGGTCACTCGACTTGCTGAAGTGATGGAAGCGGTTGTCCCCATTCACGGAACAGGAAATTTTCCCACTCTGGATATTAAGCCCAGCATCTTCGTGCAGGTACAGTATTTTAATTATGCAAAATTTGTTAGAATAGCGATAAGACAATCAAATTGTGATGCGAGGCTGGCGATGGTGGTAATTTTTTGTAAAGGTCCTGCGTTCCGGGCGTCGAAGCGCGGTGCACAGTGGCGTAACATTGCATTTAATCGCGTGGAGCGGCGATATGCAAAAAGAGCTGTGATGGCTACGTGAGATTAAAAATCTGCGCTTTCGCGACAATGAGTTTTGCTGGGAATAATGGAATTCCGCCATGCCAGCATATCAACGATACTAATTTTTCTGAACGACCTGGTCACGTTATTTTGCAGCTTGTTCGCCAACGCCTGACCGGCATTGGCATCAACGTGCGAGACATACGGTTGAACGGCAGCGCAGCGACACACGTCCTCTCCGACGACACTGAGCCGACCTATAAGGACCTAGACCTGATCTTCGCTATTGACATGCCTGGTACCGTTGCGGACGACACTCACGGGGCCGACGTTTGTCGGAGGGCGAAGTCCAAAGCTTCCGAAGATCACTTTCGTCGACGAAAGCGTCTGGACAATGGGCCCCCAAGGTTACGTCCGACTTCGTTGCCGACTAGTCCCCGTCGTAAGGTTTCTTCCGCTGGCGAGGACGTCTCGAGCATTGAAGACAGTGGCTACACAAGCAGCGGCTCGTCTGTTTCAAGTGCCCCTGAATCCCCGATGGCCACCACCTGTCTGGAGCAGAGCCTCCTCGAGCGCAGTCTCCGCCTGCGCGCTTGCTCCATCGAGTCGTCATCATCGCTTGCGTCATCGCGTTGTGACTTGTCGACCATGGCGTACAATCACCACCAGAGCTTGCTTCGCCAGCAGCACAAGGAGGAATGCTGGCAGAAGATCAAGGACGCGGTCATTGAAATTCTTTTGGAGTTTATGCCGGAAGGAGTCTGTCGCACCAAAATGAACAGCATCGTGCTGAGCGGCGCTTACGTTCAGAAGATGGTGAAAGTTACCACCGGCTGGGATCGGTGGAGCTTGATTTCACTCAACAACAACACAGGTACGAGTCCACGATTTGCGTTCTCAAGTGCGTTTCTGCTTGTATCGGTGTGACTGTCGTGATGCTCGCATCACTACATAGTCGAGCCATAAGCCACTTTGACATATCCAGCGTATCGCATAAACCAAGTTTTTTCACATAAATTTGTATGGACTTGTACGAAGTTTTGATTATCATAATATTCGTTATCTAAGAATTGCAGTGTAAAGACCAAGGCCCCAAATTCAGGCGCAACATTTCACTATCGCGCTGCGACAGGGCATGTTCAGGCAGTTTATAGGAGCTTAACTAAATATATTACTATTGTAATGTGACGCAGACTCACAGTGGAACAGTCACGCACGCCTGCTTTGTTCTCATAAACTGACGCTGGTTACGCGGTGTGCTCGTATTTACTGTGCAATCCCTGGACCGTGCGTCTCGCGCAGACGTCGTCGCTCGTCTCCCCGACGCTTAGGCGGATGATTGCAGACACGCATACCAAATTAGCCAAGTTTAGGAGGTCGCATATAGAGTTTCAATATTTACCCGACCGGCTCGCTGCGAAGGCCCTTGAATAGGCGCTAACCGCTCACTCAAGAGTTGCTGTTATCAGCTCTCGCGTTAGCTACCAAAACCGCAAACATCTGTTCCGGTCGTGTTTGCAATCCACCCACCCAGACACCGTAAACCTTGGGAGTATTTAGTTCTTGGCGTCCGACTGCTCGCAAGAGCAGCAGTTCCGATTATTGTTAATCGTAAAAATTAAAAGGTCATTGCGCGACTTCTCCCTACACGCGATCACACGCACGCAAATTTGGAACGATTAGCTAAAGTTTGTGAAATTCGGCGTATTTTTCGTTTACCGCTTCGCTTCCTTATGTCGAAGCATGTGAACAGTGTGGGGTTGTTCTCCGCAACTGATCCCAACCACGACTCGGTGTCTTGGGGCCCTACCAGGGGTCTTACATAAGCTTACCTCGAGACGATAACCTGAAGGGTCAGTTGACTGTCAACATACCTGACAATCTATGTCCACCTCCAAACGAAACCGTCAACGATTTTTCGAAACTTCTATTAATTAAGAATCTGCTTCCGAGTGGGTTACTCTGCAATTTGACTGCTGGGGCACGCCATTAGGTGCCTGTTAGGCGCAGCATTTCCACTGCATTGGCTGCATTTCTACGCAGTCGGTTGTGGAAGTGCGATTCGTTATGACTTTCTGGTAGCGTACGGTCGTTGCGCTTTCAATGCGTTGCACTCTGCCGATTGTTTCCGGCCGCATCGCCGCGCGCCGCGCGAAGGTTTGAGTGCATAAGGTCAGCGACAGGCAGGAAACACCTTACAAGGGGCCCAGCCTGCAACTTTCTGCACAATACTAAGTCCCACTAAGCTTAGTACGATGCGATGGTTGTTTTGTTTAAGATTTCGTGACGCACTCAAAGCATTCATTTAGTCACAAAGGGTTACCGCCAACAGCACGTGCATGTTTAGTCAAGGCGAGTTCACGCACTTGACGTTTGAACAGCTCGGTTTTAGTGCCGCATTGTCTTCGCAGTTCTGCGCAGAGTCTTTATGCCTTGTTGCAAAGCTTGACATCGTGTTGCTGCAGCAGATTCCACTGATATTTGCTCTCGACCAGGTGTTAAAATGCTGGCTTGTTCGCTGGTGATTTGACGTTACTTGCTATGCAAGATCTATGTAACATTAACAAATTAAGGTATTGCCAGATTGGATCCAGCAATGCTGGTTTAAATTCCGAGTCTGTTGAAGGTCCTCGGCACTTCTGCAGACTACAGGAATTTAATCATGCTCGCCCAAGGTCTTAATTTGGCAACGGTCAAACATTTCACTGTCGGCTAGCATATGATTCGCGTTACAGCACCAGCCTTCACGATGCGCCTCGAATGTTCTGCATCAAATTATCTGTCAACACGGAATGATTGTATTCGATTTTATCGGTGTTAAACATCTTTGCGCAATAGGCTGAGAATATCACACGTATGCCCCTTTGTCCATAATGTTTGAGCAGCTGAGTTGCGTTTGTCAATGGCAAGGACACCCACGCCAGATAATGTTAGTTACCGCAGTGCATTGAAATTGGCGTGTTAGTCGATTGTTCAGGTGCTGTGAGATGCGCTTCTTATCCTCATTAAGTCACGGCACCATCAGTACAGATGCAACAAAAAAATAATGCATCAAATGCTTTGCAGTGCGCAAAGATCCCTCCGCGCATTTAACCAACGCGGGTATTTTAACGATTTAACTTTCGCATCTGCTGGTATACCCTGCTTAGTACCAGCGAATGGTCTGCCTTCGCACTTGAATTTTTTGAGCAACAAATCTGCCAGGAAGAGAGCCAGGGCTTGGTGGTATAAGCTGTGAGCGGTACAAATGACGTGCTGTGAGTTCAAAGCTCACTGGGAGCACTTAAAAATTGCTGGGCCCAACCAGCATGACTTCAAAAATTCTTAGCACCCATTCACATGACGGTTCGTCTCCCTGGTGCGGATACCACGCTTCCGGCCGGGTACGGCGTTCGCCAGAGCACAGGCTCGCCGTTCGCGCTCGCCCAGCTCCCGTGATCGTCACGCTCGGCCTGTTCCAAAAAATCGTCTCAAATGTGCCGCTCAGCTTAATTCGATCCGCAAGCGCGACGTCGAACAAAATTAGTCGCCGCCTCCGTCTAATGGGCATTTGCGCACATTTCTTTGTCAGCTCCGCGTCCAAACCTGTGTTAATCCTTCGCGTGCGTCGAATTCAACCGCGCTGCTTTTAAGTTTGGACAATGCGCTGGACGGGTTTTAAATCGGACGTGAATTTTTTCTCCAATCGCGGTTGGTTCACTCGAGCTCAACGCATAGCTTTTTTTGTAGCTTACGTGACCTTCGGCGTCTGTATTTGAATCTTCACGAGTGCGTTCATCGGCCAAGCACACCAGTTCGTCCTGAACCCAACAAAACTTGACCAAAGTTGTGCCTTTAAGTGCATGTTGTTTTGACCTGAGGCCTTCGCTTAGCCTTGGGATTCTTAGAACGTCAAGGTTTATTGTGTTGTTAAATCTGTATGTAGTGTTTGTACGAATTTGAACGCTGAACGCGTAGAAAGGTAGAAGTACACGTTTTCGTCTATTTTGGAATGCATCAAAGAGTTCGTCATCAAATTTATCTCACTTAAAATGTATTTCAACTGAATAGTAGTAATTGCGTTTCGAATGGAAGTTAAATCAAGCTTTATTCAATGTCCCTTAAGATGTTGACAAAGAAACTGAATCGCTTCTGTGTTCAGGACGCAATTTGGAACTGAAATTCGTGCAGACGATGCGGCGACAATACGAATTCAGCGTCGACTCGTTCCAGATCGTCTTGGACACATATCTGGAGTTTCGCGACGCTCTGCGCAGAAACGAGGCCGAAATCAACATGTGCGATCGGTTTCATCCGACCGTGATGGCCGAAAGCGTGTACGGCGATTTTACCGCCGCGCTGCGGCACCTGAAGTACCGCCGAATCTGCACGCATCGCCCCGAGGAAATACGCGGCGGAGGCCTTCTCCGCTATTGCAACCTCCTCGTGCGCGATTACGTCCCGGGCGACTGCGACGACGCGGGCCGGAACTTGTTCTCGCTCAAAGACCTGTCGTCGAGCCATCCGGCGTCTGTGGCCCGTCTGGAGCAGCACATGTGTTCCCGTTTCTTCATCGATTTTAACGACATTGACCAACAGCAGCGTAAGCTGATCAGCTACCTTGACAGTCACTTCACCGGCGAGGACGATCTCAAGTTTCAGTACCTCGTGCAGCTGCGCGAAGTCGTTGCCGCCAGCACGGTGTGCCTCATGCAGCATGAAAGGACGCTTATTCTGGACCTCATCACGGCCCTGGTCCGCCAGGCGCTTGCCGAAAACGTGGCCCGGACAGACGCTTCCTTCCAAGTTAGTCGCGCACCGTCTTTGTCGGTGGGCCTTTACTACTCGCAAGGTCCACCAGGCGCATCGTGCAATTACAACGCTAGCCAAGCACCTTACATGGGCCTGCCGTACCCCCCGCCCTCGCTGAGTGACAGGTCTTCGCCGATGTCTACCTATTCTTCAGTTGCACCGTCTACAATCGGCGACACGTCGTCTTGCGCCAGTCCGGCGCCTCAGTCGCGGCCCGTGACGCCGCCAGGGCCTCAGTCCCAGCAGCCTCAGTCCCACAGCAGCGAATTCCACTTCCCGATTTACCACACTCACCGTTGCGTTCACTGCGGTTGCTGCTGCTGTTGCCCGTGCGCGCACGACTACCCCCCACCTCACCATCCGCGCTACGACGTCTACACCGCGCCGCCCATCTACTTCTCGCCAAGCACCATGACTTGTTTTTACCAGCCCGCACCTTACGCAAGGCCGCGCGCTTGACTCGGGGACCGAGTGCATGTCAGCCTATCGAGTTAATCGCGAACGATACAGGAACAAACAAAGGCAAACTTCACCAGGAAGACGTTTATTTCGCACCCTTGCAGTGTTTGATAAACGTGTATATTGGTTTCTGATCCCCATAGACCAAGCCCTCCGTGGCAGTCTTGGGGTGAGTTCGTTTGTTGCAAAGGTACCGTTGATTCGTGATCGTTGGTGAGACCGCAGCCTTGCATTTACGCCGCATCGCGCTACTATTGACCTACGTGCTTTCTTACTACGGTTGCGTACTTTTTGCTTGCGTAAGTGCTTCTGCGTGCTTTGCGCGCTGGCCCAGTGAGTTCACCCGCGCGAAGTTTTTGCAGCTCGTCAACTGTTCCGGGTCGTTCCAAACTTTAGGGAGCTTTCCGCAAAATCGAGGAAGTAGCATCAATTTTTTTGCAATTTTCTTAAGCAAAGCAAGTTTCAGACAAACAAAAAACACCTGTTTTACAAGTTCTCCCGGTGCCATGTTTCGCTTTGTTTGGACAGGCCACCGTTCGCGTCACACAAAGAAAGATGCACAGTGACGCGCAATTCAAATATTGTCTATTGCACCGCTGCTTGTAATAACGCGCTCGCGAGAATTAAAGCGGTAAGCAAGCAACTAGCCGGTGAAAAACATTCGATCGTTGCCAGAAGTTTCGATCGCAAGCGGTGTCATGGTGAATCTGCAGCCTGATACGAATTAGCAGCCGGGTACTGCGTCAAAGATGGGGCTTGTCAAACGCGAATTGCCGATGGCGTTCGTGGACCCAGTGCGGGCTCCAAGAACTGACAGGTTGACAGCCGCAAAAACGGATGTTCAGAATCTTAACGATCAGTATCATTAACCAATGCCAGCCTTGCACTGACCGGGAAATACAATCTGGCAATGTTAAATAATTTGTGTACGGAATTTTGTCAGAACCGTTCTTCTTTGAACGTGAAATCATCATCCATCACTCGTTTCAGGGCTTTCCCGAAAACCTTTTTCTTTCGGTACCAAATGACTTTCAGGCTCCTTTGCGTTCGCCCCAAATGACTGAATTCGTTGCTTCATCCCCGTTTGTCGTCACGTGCGACCGCAACGCCAGTCACTTTACAGCGATCATCATCAATTAAAAAAAAGAAGGCAAAGAAAAACATCCCGCATGCGATCGACTTGGGGTCCGCATCTACTGGCTTCAATCATGTGCTTGAACCTGAAACGACGTTGTCTTGATTGCCAGCGCGACACTCAAACACTCCACTCGGCCAAGCACGTTCGAGCGCATCCGGGTCATATAACAAAACCCGTCGCCGGCCGGAGTGTTTTCAGAACTCGGCAGCCGCATACTTGAATGCCCGATCGATCGGTCGTCGAGGTGCGGGTTGCACGACAATGATTTACACGACTTTTCGCTTGGCAAATCCGTCTTCCCTGTGACAGCAGTGGATGGAGCCCGCCCGAATGCGATTCAGGCATGTTTTTTCGTCAAGTGTTTTTGCCGATTTTAAAACAGTGGTGTTCTGCAGANTATTGCGTCATAAGGGNCAACAGTAAAAAAAGCGCAATTTCACTTGCACTGACCGTCTTCCATCGCGAATGGTTTTGTACGTGCGCGTCGCGTGTGGTGCTCAAAAGACAACGGGAACGAAAACACCGCTTTGCGACCTGTCGACGGAATCGCTTCTCATGATTCCAACCCAAGCTTAACGCAGTAAAGTTAACCGCATAAGAACGTCTCTTCGGTTCGCTGGCCAGGAAGCAGCTGTAATTGAAACCACCGGATAACGCGTTTGCGCCCGATGCAAGCCAGGGACACAAAGCAAGCAGGAAAAAGAACTCACTCACACCCTTATCCAAGTCGCAAGGAAACGAACGCAATATTGCCTGGAAAATCATCCTGAAAGTGCTACTTGCGACAACCACTTGCGCATGTATAGCTAGGTAAACCCACAGCCATTCCTTCGAGGTCCTGTGCACTTAATGCTTTGTAGAACCTGCTGCTGTAGCGTAGATATTGCGAAACAACCCGGCCCGTGTATGCAGAAGCACTTAAACAAGGTTGATGAACGGAAGAAGGTGTGTTGGTGTGAATTCTTATCTTGTACACGCAAAAAAAAACGCCCTGTGTTCCATTGCTTCCTCTTGTGCCTCTGTTCTTTGTTGTGTCTAATTTCGTGGTTAACGAACGCCTTTGTTTGCTGAAGCTTCTCGCATGCTGGACGCTTTGTTTTATCCGCAGACCCGAAACTTGTGTTCGTGTGTGTTGCGCGTTAGGATGATGCATGTGATAAGGTTGGCGATGCTTTGGCGCATTACGTGCACGTGTGCCATGGTGGCAGTAATCTCAAAATGCAAAAATATCGCTTATGACATCTTGGGCCGTGCGTGAGGTGTGCGCGTGTCTGATCCGGCGTTGGAATGAAATTAAGGGGTCGGTGTTTGGTATTTTTACTTGTGCAAAACCTTTGAGATGTCACCTTCGCGTTGAGCTCCGCACGAAAGAGCTCGGGAATTTAAAGAAAAGCTGCAAGCGGCTCTCAAGCCACGTTCGTTTCTTTCCTGTGTGTTGCCGTTGCTTCGTACATGACCAGTGTTTGAAGTCAAGTCAATTTTAACGGCTGATGAGCTGTGCGATTTTTGTCAGTGGCGGCTTTTCCTTGCGGTTTCGACAAGAATGTTCGGCACAGTCTTGGAGTGTCAGCAGCAAAAATGCGACCAAGCGAACGTTGAAATGCAGCGTTCCTTCAAAAGGAATGCCAAGAAAACGCGTGCAGAATATTTCGTGCGTGCCTGTCGGTTTCCGGTGTCGTGTGAATATGGCCTTAATTCCATGCAACAATTGGCGAAGCTGTAAAAACTAATGCTTGCTTTTCCGCATGTAGCTTGTACTTAGTGCCAGCAGAGAAAACGCATCGAAAAACAGTCGCTTATTTGTTTTGTTTGTAGAAAAAAAAGTGTGTTTGATTGTTAAGCTGAAAGCAAGGAAATCTTATAAAATGTCAGTTATTTCTTCCTCTCGTGTTGATTTTTCCTACCGGGATCGTGTGCAGTCACTGCCCCCCCCCCATCCCATAAAACTAACCCACCTTTCGCCCCCGGAATGTACCGGCGAACACGCGGTGTGTTACCGTTTACAGGCGACGTTTGTCGAATCTACAAACGATACTGGTTTATCCACAAAAAATGCCGTTCCTCATTTGCTTTGTTCATCGTTCGCTTCCGCGCAAAGCGTAGCTGGTCGCGTTCTACTGTTTTGGCCGCGTTCGCTAACCCTTCTGTCTTTTGCGTAATGAAACCGCATTTGGCGGCCTTTGGACCAGGTGGCTCACTGCCTTGTTCAGATGACTGTGCAATGTGCATCTGTTGTTGGCTCACGGTGCTCTGCGCGCGGAAATTCCGCGACTGGTACAAACGTACGTTTCGCTCTACTTCTCAACAGAGCCTTGCTGCTTTCGCTTCGAGTTTAAGTAACAATAACTGGTAGTTTCCTTACGTTAACACGCAAGCACCGGAGGTTTGCTGCTGAAGCAAACCCCGCCAATCTCGTGCCATTGACAACCAACGGGCTTGTTCTGTTAGCATGTGAGCCTGCTGAACCAGCCGTGTCTACCTACCAACTATACTGCTACCGACATTTGTCCGCAACCGCAGGTGCCTGTAACATCTTCAAGGTCTTGTTCCACGTTTTGCCTTCGGATTCTGGAGTGTCTGTCAAAAGAGTTGTTGTCGCACGTACCACAGTTCACCTTTCGCCCAGCCAGAGATATCCACGTTGTCCAGTGAAAAGTTTTATTTTCGAAAGTTTTATTAAGTTTTTCCTTATTTTTTTTTCGGAGATTTCTTTCCCCGTTTATTCCTCGCGTTCGCGCCTGTGCAACGCCACCACCACCACGCTCACGGTTCAGGAATTTCAGTAGCGTCTTCCTGTTCCACGCAGCAAATCTGTGACGTAATCGGTGACGTAGCACAAGCGCCATCTTCCCGTTGCAATCGCGCGTTTTGCTAGTACTTCAGACGGGTGCCGGTCAAAACGGCACGTCGCAAACTGAGCGACAGCTGCACTACATTCGGTCTTTGACGTCATCGCTGTTCCTGACACGTACGGACGACTTCGTACTTGTTTCTGCCAAACACAGAAACGCACGGCACATCGGTCAAACGCGCCGGTAAAAGAAACACTGCGCCATCGGCAGGCTTCCGGAAGCTTCTCCCCAAGCGCTCTCCTGTGTAACCGACGCAACAATGAACGATTGTGACGCGCGGTGCGGTTTCACTCTCGGTATTTATTTGCAAAGTTCCAATCGCTCACAGTTGTTGATTGATCGCCCAGAGTGGACCGGTCGCTGCTTGCTTTTCTGTTCGGTACCTTCCGGACTGGCTGGCTGGTCAGTCGGGGATGGAGAGGTCGTTCATACGAAAAAGCGTTTTTTGGCTCGACGTGTGCGTGCGCGTGTTTTTCGAAAAATTTCAAAATAAAAAAAGTTTCGTTGTCAGGCCGACGAGCGGTCGTGCGTGCCGTGAGCAAATGTTGCGCAGCGTTCAAGGTGATTATTATACGAGGTGAAAAACAGGCGATTAAGTAGCGGGCACGATCCAGGTCACAACGTTACTGCTCGGACCAGAAGCGAACTGAGGCTTCCACTGTTCAACATCCACTTGGACTGTGGCCGCCAAGGCAAAGCAGCATCAACAGCGCCCTTTTCTTTTTTTGCCAAGTTGCTGCTGCCTGATTCAGGCCCACAGTGCTTGGAAATGTAATGGCCTGAATGCAGATCAATGTTTTTCAAATGAAAGATTCATTGCCATTGTGGTGAATGATTTTGAGCCAAAAGCAAATCTCCGCCACGCCTAGCTTGGAGTAAGTACTCCTAAATGTAACCTTCAATACGGATAAATTTTTTTACATCCACAATCAGACGAAGCGCCACGACGTACGGCCTTTTTCCAGTGAAGGCAAGGTAGTTAAAAGAGCAGAATTGAATTGGCAGGCTCTAGTGTTCCTTGCGTTAATCTGTTCTGTGGAAAACTGGCAGATTTTATAGCGCTACACAGAAAAAATTCTTCGCCAGCTGGTTATTTTCTTGCCGCCGTTATGAAACGATCAACGCAGGCGTTTTCGCTGGTTAGCTTCTCACATCATCTGTTAAATCTGCCGCACTTATCTGACAACGAAATAGTTCGTCGCCGTAACAAGTGCACGACTGTCAGTGGTTTGCTTCAGTTTTCCTGGCCACATCTTTTTGCTGCAGAGAACCGTTGAAACACGAAGATCAACCACCGCGTTGACGTTCTGAAAAAGATGTGACAACGACGAGCATTTGTTTGCAACAGTTGCGCGAAGACCTTCGAATGAGGTCTTTCGGTCGCGCCAGCCGCTTGAAAACGTGTTCCCAGTTTGTTGAGAAAACTAAACGCTTGGATGTCTGCTCTGATCGAACCTCGCATTCGATCGGCAGCTGAGCCAGACCGTTGAGTTCGTGACCTTGCGTGATAAAAAAGAACCATGCCAGAGCTTGAAGTGTTTTGCTGCGAGGCTGTTTCTCTGAACGCGAAGTAAAACATGATTTGATGAGCAGTTGCACTGCGATTTCTTGCGGCATGCTCTGGACGTGAGTTCCACTGCTCGTAGCCGCAGGACTTTTCTTAGCCGTGTATAAAGAAATCTAAGTGAAAACCGTAATGCTACGAAACGGAAATGGCAATTTTTTTCTGCTACTTCGAATGAGCTCTACCGTACAAATTTTTTCTCGGTGGTCGAATGCACATGTGAAAGTGTATCTAAAAATTGTGGAATAACCAAAATCTGCAGGTATTTGTCCTTTGAAACGTAAAACATGCTATACTTTCTGACGACTATGGACTTTGCACAAGTCAGCGTTTTCAACGACCGCATCTCAAAATTTGCTGTTAATGTCCTTCGAGCTGAGCAGCAACAACATTTGAATTTGCGCTGTATCGTGGATTAATGTGGGCAAAGTTTTTGCATATTTTTTATATTGATATTCATTTTCATCGCTTTTCACGATGCTACACTTGACTGTGACGTAGACAATGGTAATAATCGTTGCTCCCTAAACGCCAGCCACGCAAGACCGTACCCACGAGGGGCATTCGAAGGCAGTCCCTCCCAATTTTTTGTGCCCCCTGAATTTTGTTGCACCCAGAAAAACATAATAATAATAACAAAAATATTTGCCCCGAAAAATGTATTTTTCCATCCCAAACCTTAAAACCTGACTACGGTCTTACAGCCACGTTCCCATCCGTCGCAAAACCTGTGCGTTTCGTAGGAATCGGAGAAGGTCGTGCTGAACGTTTAACCGGGGGGTGGTTCGCGAAAATCCCTGTTGAAAGTTACGCAACACGATTCTAACTGACACTCGCTAAAATAAACTCGAATCCTGGATAGAGCCACGAACTACCATATGGCGTGCATTTATAGGTTCATAGTGCGTTGTTTAACCACGTGACTAGAATGCCCCAGGAAAGATTGGCGAGACAGATTCTGTTGGCTACATCCACAGGAAAACGGCCCAGCACCAGGTGGATTGCTTGCATCTCCCACCTTTTGCTTGGTCCCGTCTTGATGTAGACCCAGGAGAGCTATCTGAAATTGTTATTGACCGTGATGTAATTCGACACCTATGGCTGCTGCCACAGTGACCTTCCTGAGAGGAAAAGCGGGAATGGCAATTAATAAATGAACGTTTTTTTGTTTGTTTTTTTGAAAAAACAAAAGGTTAGTGCATGTTTTGTGCTGAGTCTTCTCCGTCGCTTACAAGACGCAATGAGCTGAACAAAGATCTGAAAAAACAGCGAATGGCACATAGCTTCAGCTGAAAAAGGGTAATGGTAATGGTTTATTGTTTCATATGACTCAGCCAATAAGCAGAAGCACCATAAAAGCCATCGCATGCAGTAAACCAACCATTAGCGAA
>JGI24158J21664_10002408_pt1 | contig 22625 bp, 11 predicted proteins | sample Ectturendosymbi3_FD_21664 | JGI IMG/M metagenome (IMG submission 21664)
ATTAGTCAAATATTTTGCTAACTTACATCACAACTTTTGAACCCGAAACCCTAGCAGGTCATCCAAAGTATCAAAAGACTCGGATTGTAGCCTAGTTTCCAATAAAAACTTCAGCAAAATACTACCACCTGACGGTTAGCGCCCAGGGCAAGGCAAAGTGGGCCAAGGTGGCCTAAAAACCCTCCACTTATGACGTCACTCACAAAAAACTTGTATTCCCCAAGCAAAAAATTTTTATTCGAGTGCAGACTAGAAGACTTGCTGCGTCTTTTGAGACTTTTACCGGGTCTGTAGAGCATACCAGACAGGAGAAATTCCCGCGCAAAGCCATGTTTGTTTAGGCGTTTTTTTTTCCGAAAATCCCCAAAACCACACGAACGCCAAAGAGTTAAATGTCAGAAAAGTGTTTTAAAAAATAACTTTTTTGTTTGAATTTTCAACCATTAACATATAATCTTAAGATGAAGGTTTGTTGAAAAGAATCCTTAAAGATATTGCACAATGTTTAAAGAGTATTAGGATTATGTGCAAAAGAGATTATGGTTAAATGAAACAACCAATGAACAATATGCTTCTGCTTTGCCGTTCTCAACCAGAATAAGTAGGTTGATTTTTGTTATCATTTAGTTGCATTATGGCATTATAAGTTATCACTTCAGGTAGGGTATGGTTTTTATTACTTTAGAACTAATTTTTTGACTGAGATAATCATGAAGAAGTCAAGGTTCTTCCAATGATACCTTAGTTTAAATTTCTTCTACTTGGTCAGCAACTTCAGAGGACATCAGCAAGCAACACAAAGCATATACTAAAACAGAATTAAGCTTCTTTGGCAAGATATATTACCGCATTTTTCAGACCATAAGACATACTTAACACATTCGCTGCCACTGCCAATGCACGAAATTTTCGTACTTTGATCTTCCGCATTAGCCACTGTTTTGTTCCACTTTGCAACTCCATTTTTTTGGTTGGGGTGCGGATTTTTTGTGAGTGACATCATAAGTCGAGTACTTTTTGGCCACCTTGGCCAACTTCACCTGGCCCTGGGTCCAAACTGTTAGACGGCAGTATTTTGCTGAAGTTTTTATTGGAAATTAGGCTATAATCCGAGTCTTTTGATACTTTGGATGACAGCTGGGGTTTTGGGTTCAAAAGTTATGATCTCAAGTAATAAAAATATTTGACTATTTAGTTAATTAGATAGTTCATTAACAATTGGCTTACAGCTGCTTTTGAGGAAAAAAAACAACACCTAAACGCACGTGGCTTTTCGTGGGAATCTCCGCTCCTATACGGGTTACCAACCTGGTTGAAGCGTCAAAAGACGCGGCAAGTCTTTTCTAGTCTGCACTCGAAAAAATTTTTTTGCTTGGGGAATGCAAGTTTTTTGTGAATGACATCGTAAGTGGAGGACTTTTAGGCCACCCTAGCCCACTTTGCCTGGCCCTGGGCACCAACTGTTAGATCATAGTTTTCCCTGAAGTTTTTACTGGAAACTAGGCTACATCCGAGTCTTTTGATACTTTGGATGACCTACTGGGGTTGTGGGTTAAAAAAGTATGATCTAAGTTAATAAAAAATTTTGACTAATTAGTTAATTAGATAATTAATTAATTTGTTTATTTTAGATCATAACTTTTGATCCAGAAACGCTAGAAAGTCGACCAAAGGCTCAAAAGACTCGAGCTTAGTTTCCAATTAAAACTTCAGCGAAACACTTTGGCCTAGCGTTTGGGCCCTAGGCCAGGCAACATGAGTTAAAATGGCCCAAAAACTTCTTCATTTATGACGTCACTGACAAAAAATCCGCACCCCCCAACAAAAAATTTTTTTTCGAGTGCAGACTAGAAGACTAGCCGATCCGTTTGAGCCTTTGAACAGCTCTTTAGCACAATCATCGGCGGAGCCAGGGCGTTGGTAAGGCAACCGAAAACTGCTATTTTTTAGGCTGAAATCAAAGTACGAATATATGGTACGCCTGCTCTCAAAGTGTTAATTTGTTTATTTAAGATCATAACTTTTCAACCAGAAACACTAGGAAGTCGATCAAAGGCTTAGGCTTGACCTAGTTTCTAATGAAAACTTCAGCGAAATATTTGGCCTAGTGGTTCAGCCTTAGGCCAGGTAACAACATGAGCCAACATGGCCTAAAAACTACTTCACTTATGACGTCACTAACAAAAAATTCGCAACCTCCAACCACAAAATTTATTTTCGAGGACTGGCCGATCCGTTTGAGCCCTTTAACAGCTCTTTAGCACAATTGGCAAAGGAGCTATGTCATTGGTAATGCAACTAAAAACTGCTGGTTTTAGGCCACAATCCAGGTATGATATATTCATAGACCGGCTCTCAAAGTGTTAAGCAAGCATGCCAATATTCCATTGCATTATTTGTTAACCACATAATAATCAAAATTCTTTATTTTCACTATCTATGAATACGAATCCTGTTACAGCTATGAACCAGACACTATGGTCTTAACAGAATATATTTCGCGTAGCAGGTAGGCATCATCGGCTCTTAATCAAATATAATTTTTTTTTCTACTGAAATGTGCATATGCAGATTAGAGAGCAAGGTGAGAAATATTTGAACTAGAAATTGTGTCACAGAATNAGCAGCGGTCAGTGCTAAGATATTATCTATGCAAGCAAAAGTAGTATATTAACACCTTTGGAGCCGGCCAAGTTTCTCTTGGTGTCCAGTAATGTTCGAGGATTTTGCACCAAACAGATCACATGTGGCTTTGCACAAGCGTAACTCTGGTGCCAAAAGCACTAGAGAGCTGTTCAAATGCTCAAAAGACTCAGAACATCTTCTAGTTTGCACTCGAAAAAAATCTTTTTGGTTTGGGGGTACGGATTTTTTGTGAGTGACGTCATAAGTGAAGGACTTCTAAGGCCACCTTGGCTCACCTCACCTGGCCTTATGCCCAAACCGTTAGATCGTAGTATTTTGCTGAAGTTTTATTGGAAATTAGGCTACAAGCCAAGTCTTTTGATACTTCAGACGACCTGCTGAGGTTTCGGGTTCAAAAATTATGATCTCAAGTAATAAAAATATTTGATTAATTAGTTAACTAGATAATTAATCAATTTGTTTATTTTAGATCATAACTTTTGAACCAGAAACACTAGGAAGTCGATTAAAGGCTCAAGCCTAGTTACCAACGAAAACTTCGGCGAAATACTTTGGCCTAGTGGTTGGGCCCTAGGCCAGGTAAAATGAGCCAAAATGGCCCAAAAACTGCTTGAATTATGACTTCACTGACAAAAATCTGCAACCCCAACCAAAAATGTTTTTCGAGTGCAAACTAGAAGACTTGCTGAATCTTTTTAGAGTTTGAACAGCTCTCGAGCACAATCAGCAAAGGATCTATGGCGTTGGTAAGGCAACCGAAAACTGCTGGTTTTAGGCCCATTTCCAGGTACAATATATTCATAGACTGGGTCTCACAATGTTGAAACGTATAATTTGCCCATATTGACTAAGTCTTTGCAACTCCGTAACTCACTAGTCAATTGCGCTAGAAAGCTGTTCAAACCCTCAAGACTTGGCAAGTCTTCTAGTCTGTAATGAAAAAAAGATTTTAGGCTTTGGGTTTCGGGTCTTTTGTGGGTGACCCGATAAGTGGGATTGATTTAAGCTTTTTGGCTGAAGTTCTTAGGCATTGGGCCTCAACCACAAGAATGAAGCATTTCGCTGAAGTTTTTAGTACAAACCAAGCTAAAGTCCAAGCCATTTGAGCCTCTAATCGGCTTCCTAATGTTTCTGGTTCAAAAGTTATGACCAAAAAATCATAAAATTGATAATTTTGCCCTAACTTTTGAACCAGAAATGCTAGAAAGGTAATGAAATGCTAAAAAAACTCAAATTTTAGCCTAGTCTCCACTAAAAACTTGAGCAAAATACTTTCCTCTTGCAGTTGGGGTCCGGGGCCCAAGAACCTCAGAAGAAAAGACCTAAACCTATCCCTTTTATGACGTCACTCACAAAAGGCCTTAAACCTGAAACTTAATAATTATTTCTTCATTGTAAACTAAAAGACTCGCTGAGTCTTTTAAGGGTTTGGACAGCTCCTAGCACAGTCTACTGGTGAGCGATGGAGTTGCAAAGTGGCGTGAAAACAGTGGCTGAATGTGTTATTTCCAAGTACAATACTGTATATTTGTACACCGGCTCCCAACGTGTTAATAACAGACTACCAAAGATTAAATATCTAATCACAGCAGGAAAAAGCATACATGCATAATTACAATTGAAAGAAAGTACAATGAATTAACAGTTGTGTTTTTAAAGTTGCTGGTTCTTCTGCTCTAAAAATTTTTTTTCGTGTATTGAGCATTATTAAGTCAACAAGCCAAACACACATTAACAAAAGTTTGACATGGCATTTGTAACATGAAAGATTATCACATTTATTTGAAACCTTAGTAAAAATGCAAAAACTATTATTTAACATATATATAATCATAATGGAACCCGGCAAAAAAATTATGTCATCATAACCAAAACTTCATCCTTTTCACTAAACTTGCTGTTGTATATTGATAATTACGTACCATTATCATAGCTTATTTTTCATACATGCATACTCCCTGTATGTTTTGTTGTCTAACTTTATATATCCATCAGAGTATGTTTGCATACAAGGGCAGTTGTTTTCACAACACTTAAAACAAATTATATAATTTACTAGTTATTGCATTGTTATTTCTTAAACAACTGTTCAAGAATTTGACCTGATTCTGTTCCATTTACAGATAAATAGAGTATTTTTAGCAGAGACTAGTCATAAAAAATGGTTATAACAAAATTAATGATTTAATAAATCTTAGCCAACATTTTATATTGCAAACATATTTAACACCTTTGGAGCTGGGTGAATTTTGCTTCAAAAAGAATAATTCGCTCACATTGGCCAAGTCTTTGCAACTCCGTAACTCGGAAGTCAATTGTGCTAGAGTTGTTCAAGCCATCAAATGACTTGGCGAGCTTTCCAGTTTGCAATGAAGAACATTTGTTAGGTTTTGGTTTTTTTGTAGGTGATGTCGTAAGTGGGTTTGAGGTTTAGCCTTATTGGCTGAGGTTGCGAGGCACTGGGCCCCAACTGCAAGAGAGAAGTATTTCGCTTAAGTTTTTAGTGCAAACTACAATATTTATTTGAACATAATGTGCAAAATTTTATATCAAAAACAGCAGCACAAAGTTCAGTGCACGTTATAAACGAGGTCTTAAATTTTTATGCCTTTACACCAGAGGTCACGAGTTCAGGTGTGCATAATAAACAAGTCATACGCAAGAGAACGTGCAAGTATGGTATGTTTCGTATAGCCTGTTTAAGCATTGCGCAGGGGTGCAAAATCTCGGTCGCGCACTCGCACTGCACGACTAAAAATTTGGTCAAAAGAAAAAGAACTTTAAACCTTCGTTACAAAATGGCAGCATGCCTAATTTTCACTCTCGCTGTATCTGTGTTACACGGCGTTGGGTAGCTTCGGCAAGCAGCCGTGCTTTTCTGGAATTCGATGCACGATGCATAACCTGGATGTAGAATGCGGCCCTAGTTCTTTTCGTATAACAGAGCTTTTGTCAAATGGGACAAGCGCTTCCTAAAACGGGCGTGTTAGCGTGTGGTATCTGTGGATACAATGCGCTGTAGGTAAACTTCCCTGTTTGCAGTTTCAATGCTACTTAGGCTCTATGATGTAATAATACAAAATGTTGCAACATAAAGGACGACTTAGACGTTGCAACATAAATGTGTTCAGTTCGAGCATTGCCTGTTTCAATTCAGTGTTTTCACTGGTAACATTTTTATTTCGATACCTGGAAAAAAAATTTATACCAATTTTCAATCAAAAAATTAAGGGTGTGCATTATGCTTGGATAAATACGGTTGGCTGAAATCTAACCTTTTAATCTAAAGCCTTTTTTAAGGCTTTGATTGGCTTCCTAGCGTTTCTGGTTCAAAAGATATGACCAAAAAACACAAAATTGGTAGTTTTACTCTAACTTTTAAACCAGAAATGCTAGAAGGCCAATCAAAGGCTCAATGGACTTGGATTTTAGCCTCGTTTCCACTAAAAACTTGAGCGAAATACTTCCCTCTTGCAGTTGGGGCCCAGGGCCCAATATCCTGGGCCAAAACTGCCTAATCTTACGGCATTTATGACATCACCTACAAAAAACCTACAACCGAAAACCTAAAAATTGTGTTTCATTGCAAACTAGAAGACTTACAAAGTCTTTTAAAGGTTTGGACAGCTCTTTACCACAATCAATTGGCGAGTTATAGAGTTCCAAAGTGGTGTGAATTCAGAGTATGATACACTCGTCCACCGGCTCCCAACATGTTAACAACAAACCACTAGACTTCACAGGTCTTTAGTTATCTATCAAATGAAATTGAGTATTAGCTGGTAAACATTAATCACTTGCTTTACCTAGGGAGAGAGATGACATTTAAATTCCTGATGCACTAAGCTAAACCTTAATAATTAAATGCATAATATTACAACAAATTATGAGCAAAATATGCTTGACTAAAGAAATAATCTTGACTATAAAACTAGATCAACTTCACGACATAATTTAGCTTGCAATATCTAGATTAGTGTTTCTCAACCTGTTTACTTTGGTGGCCCAGATAACTTTTGGTAAAAATAGGGTGGCCCACTAACTTTCAACTTGAACTTTGCTTTTGCATGCATCAAACACACATTTATTCTAAGTAGCAAATATATTCTTGTATATGTGCCAATCACGTTATAATCTTGTTGGTGAACACAATGAATGTGTTTCCAAACTGTTGTGATTATAGACATTTTTTTCTTAACTCGAAATAATGCTTGAAAACTGCACTATAGGTTGAGAAACACTTAAAGATTTTTAAATATTTTATGGTGGAACCTCACTAATGTCTAGAAGTATAACTTTTTTAACTTGCCATGAAGTTTCTCCTCTATATTTTCAGCAAAAATGCCTATAGTATCACATCAATGTTAGGCTAACAGTAACACTTATCTACATTACTTGCATGATTTATATGCTTCAACCATGTCAATGAATTAATTTCAAACATTAAAAAACATAAAGTAAAATCAGTACACTTTTGCTGAGCTTTTAAAGCCTGTGATAAATTCTAAAACATGATTTACAATGATATTTCACTTTGACTATTTATTCAGCCTAAAGTTACTGTAGCTTATGGATACAAAAACTTTAAATTGCTGTCATGTTACCATAGCAGTAAAATTACATTTAGTAGATAAGTAGCCCATAATTATAATATATATATACTAAATTAAATTGATGAATAATAATCAGCTAAACTGATTCATCCATTACTGTACCTAAAAAAGGAGATGATAACTTAAGGATATAGCCTACAATAAGCCTTAACCAGTTTAAGACGTAAAGCTATATTACTATTAATCATTAATATACATTAATTTAATGTATACTTTTCTTTTAGCACAACAAAACTTTTTAGATTGTCTATCTTTAATTTTCTGAAGTTTTTGGCTACTTGTACTTCCAAACACCAGAACTTTCTACTCCTTTTTGCTTCAACCCTTCAAATGCTAGAATGTGAACCTGCTATAACAGTTCTTAAATACATTGATCCACTTAACACACGTCTCTAAAAAAATACATCATGCTTTTATAAATCTCCACCAATCCATAACACAAGTTTGTTTCACATATAAATTTCATCTTGATTTTTTTTATCTTGCATTTAGTAAAGCTTTTGGCCATTGCAAACACCAGAAAAACTTTCTACTGCTATTTGCTTCAACCCTTTATTATAAGAACAATCAGCTAGAACATGAACCTGCTATACAGTTGCTTTCAAATACACTGATGTTTCTTTCTTTATACTTGAACACATCTTCAATGAATTTTCTGTTTCTAAAAAAATATCATGCCTTTCACAATCTCTGCCAATCCATATACTATAAAAAGTCTCACATAAAAACTTGATCTTTTTTATCTTGCATATTCTAAACCCTTCGACCACTCCAAACACCAGAACTTTCTACTGCTATCTGCTTTAACCCTTTAAGAGCAATGCTGGAACGTGAACTTCACTTGCTATTGTCTTTAGTTTATACTTGAACACATCTTTGAGTTTTCTGTTTCTAAAAAAATATGATGCTTTTCACAAATCTCCAACAATCCATAATAAAAGTTTGTCGATTACATATAAATTGTATCCTTTTTATCTTGCATTTTCTAAAGCTTTTGGCTACTGCTAACACCAGAACTTTCTAGTGCTATTTGCTTCAACCCTTATATGAAGAACAAGGTGGAACATGAACTTGCCATATATAGTAATTCTTAATAAAGTTATATAATGCATTGATGTTTCTGTCTTTATACTTGAACACATCTTTACTGAATTAATCTCTTCTGTTTCTAAAAAAAGAGCATGCTTTTCACAAATCTTCACCTATCCATGAAGGTTGTCTCACATAAAAACTTGATTTTTTATCTTGCATATCTTAAAGCCTTCAACCACTGCAAACATCAGAACTTTCTACAATACTGCTACTGTACCTGCTTCAACCCTTCAAGAACAATGCTGGAACATAAACTTGCTAGTGGTTTTCAAATACAAAACTAAACAACACATTGATGTTTCTGTCTTTTATACTTGAGTTGAACACATCTATTTAAAAAAAATCTCATCTCATGCTTTTCACAAATCTCCACCAATCCATATTTAATCAAAAAGATGATTACAGAATGAAAGTTTCAGCTCCCAAGCGGCTTGCCATAGATTGAAATCGATGCTGGTAGATCTATTGTGATCACACAAAGCTAATTGCATATGTCAAAAGCATTATAAATTCTGATGGCACTAGGAAGCATTCAAGCAATAATCAGTCCCTATGATGAAACAATACAATTTTTGTTGCACCACAATAAACAATGCAATACTACCACAGAAAACTTTAGGGACAGGTTATTATTCTGGCTATGAAAAGTTAAGTTATTTATTGGCATTCTGTAGCTTGAACCTAAAGCTTGCTAATTAAGTAGTTTTTTGTAGATTAAGTTGTACTATATAGACACATCACATGAAAAGTTCCACACTCTTAAACAGGCACCATGGATAAGCAATAAGGCATTTGCCAGACTACAGTACAGTTCTGAGTGAGTTCAACAAGTTAATTAACTGCTACTGTTTTGCAAATATTGAGAAACGTGAGCTAGAAATGTAAGCTCTCTCTCTTAACACAACGTCTAGAAGGTGCTGCTGAGATTATACTTCTTGCCAGTAGCAAGAAATGAAACAACTGCTTATGCCAGGCAAGAACTCAAGACCGTGAAAAAATGCCACACGCGTGATGACGTTTGACCAAAAACAGTACACTTGTTGTAAGCATCGCAAGCAGTTATAGGCTATGTTCTCAACATACATAACTTTTTTACACAACAGTACAACCACAAAACCACTTTCCTGCGAACTCCATACGCGCACCAACTCACGCGCTGAACGTACGGTACCAAAGTTGAGACTACACTGTACGACATACTGCAGTCATAACTAGGTCATCGCGCCGCTTCTGAATTACATTCCGAACTGAACTATCAACTGAGCGTTCAATCGTCCGGGTGTGGCCTGGTGCATTGTGGGTAAGAATCAGTTTACATGGGTTACACCAGGTTACGGCAAATGTCTTGTACAAGTATCGCAGCGTTCAATCAGTTCACTTCAGAACCAAAGTGGTAGGGGCGTATCGGTTCGAACTGCAGAAAAACAGACATTTAAATAAAAGCACCCCACTCTTCTCAGCATTTTGGATGCCTCTAAGTGGGGGTGTAGTGCTAAAAAGACCCATAAACTGGCCATTTCCAGTACTTCAAACTCATTTTCAAATCAGTAATAAAGTATTCACCTTCAATACGCTACAGAACATTCACGTTCAAGCAATCACACAAAGTGTAGAATACGCAAATAAGCTACCATTGATGATGTCACAAATACTAACCTAATTACAAAATTACGCTAGGGCGCTACGCAAAAGATAGCTTGTCATGTAGCCTATACATTCGTGCGTCTGGAGCAGCACACATGAAATCTGAGTAAAAATTCGCATCTTCAAGTCAGGTCACTATGAAAAAAGTCTGGGAACGCGTTCCTACACCCCAAAAACAGTGTTGGAAAGCCGTTCCCACGCGTTGCTCCAGCTCCACTACCTTTAAGGCATTTGACAGAACCAACCACAATCTATTGTTCACATAACTAATTTAGCGCAATATAGGCTACCTGTGTGCATAGTGAAACTATTGGTGAATTGATTCAGCATCAAGACACCACAAGGGTGACGCATGCTTACAACTTTGCTGGACTGAAGATGCGTTGCTGACGCGAAATCGATTTCTACTAAAACAAATTGCGATCAGATTCGGCTGTGCCACCCTTGTGGTGTCTTGATGCTGAATTGTGGATGTGTGCAGTCAGAATCATCGCAAGTTATGAAAGCAGTGCGTGGCAGGCTGATTCCTCTGGTTTAACACCCAAACCTGGAGTTTTATTGGTGAATTGATATTGCAATCAGGCTATGAAAAGGGGCACTTGCCTTTCAGACTCCTTCGCTGTAACCAGAAGTGTGCGGCAAGGGGGAGTCCTGAATCCATATTGTTTGCTGTTTATTTTGATGAACTCTCTGTCCAGCTGGGCACAGCCAGAGAAGGATGCACATTGGGCAATATGGTTGTGAATCACCACGGTTTGCTAACTATAGTCATGCGTTTGGTCCCAGCCAATATCAACTTGTCTTCAGCGCCTTCCGGAATCGTGTTGTGAACTTGTCATTACGCTATACTTACGGTTGCCAGATGTCCTTGAGCGCCGAGGACTGCCCTTAAATTGCTATCAAAAATCGTTATGTCCTTGATTCTTGCAAAACATCTTGTGGTCCTTGAGTATTTTCCGGCGTCTTTGAAAATTCTTGAATAATTTTCAAATTGTTTATTTTTTAACTATTTATAACATTGAAAATTCAAGAGTCAAGATTAAACAATGTAAATGAACAGAACAATGTATAGATTTATTCCATCTTTAAACAGTTGTGTAGTAAAAAGTAAACTGTTCAGAGAACGGTTGTGTCGTCATTCTGCGTTTTGTTCATTTTCCAATTTCGTACATGGCTAGCTTAGCCTGACTTGACCATACGTCAAAGCTTGCTGAAAGGGTGAAAGCAGCCATGGGGGTCTGCAGGAATTTTTCCAGGGTGGGGGCAACGTCGTCGTTTTTGCTTATCTTTTTCAGATTGCTGACGTTGCAATGCAGTTGGACGTTCACAAAACACTTTACTGTTTTTACACCACTAAGAATATGCCCCACGAAAGCATGCGCTCCATTCGCATCTAGTTTGAAATATTTTTCAAGTGGAGCTGCATACGAGTTTGCCACAAAGAGCTGTATACGAATTTTCCACAAAGGTGTACTGTCATCCGTTACAGCTTATGCTGAATTGGCGCATAAATGTCGTTATCATTGTGAACTCCACACAACCAGGGGCGTAACGATGGGGGAGCAAGGGGGGCACAATTTTCCGGTCGCCGATTCGCTATGGGGGCGCCGAATCACTGCAGGGGGCCCGAATGACTATGAGGGCGCCGAAAAGTCCTAACAATGTCGCATGTACTTTCTTCCATGCAGTGCATTTGGTTCTGAAAGATCTCAAGTTCGAACATGGGGGCACCCGACTTGTTTCATGCCCCGCGCGCCATCTAACCTCGTTACGCCCCTGCACACAACTAAGTCTAAAATGGACTTGAACTATCAACAACTACGTTTGCGGTTCTCTCATCAGTCTATGCTGGTTGAACAGAACTCACTTGAAATCTTTTGTCTGAATTGTTTTCTACACTTCAGCTATCAGAAATGTTTTTTCGTTTCATAAACTTCCTACTATCAATTTTTGCGGGCACTTTCTACAAATAAGTCATAAAGAACAATCAACGATCAGATAAACATTAGCGGTGAAAAAACAAAAAAAGTTAGACGCTCTCGCAAAACTGTTTCTAACAATGAGAAATAGACCTGTATCTTAACACGACTAATAGTCGTCGACTATCGGACAACTTAAGAACTTACGAAATTAGATCACCACACAGGGGCAAAAACTGAGCAGAATAATTATGAAAACTCGCCACAGCAAATACAGCTTCTCATTTAATACTCGCGCAGATATTAGAATTAAGCCTTAAGGATTAAGACGTATTCCCACAAGCCTTTCATAGAGGTATTTCTAACAAGCCACGTGGCTTTATACTGTGAGAAAAGAAACCTGCATAAGCGTAGATTGATTAAGCTGTTCACTCAGGCACATTGTTCACACTCACAGTTTCACACTAAAATGGATTTTTCAAACTTGTGGAAGCGGAAACATTGCTACAGATTCACTCCTTCTTCTTTTCACACAGTATAAAACAACGTGTCTTACTGTTATCAGCAGTCACTGTCTCGCTGCATCACCTGTCAAAGATGTCTGAGGCAGTGCCGGATTAACAGTAGTAGCAAATGTAGCAATTGCTACGAGGCCCGCGGTCTTTTTTGTTAAATTAGTTCTTTGTTATATGCAAGTGTGGATATAAGAGTTTAGGTGCCCGAGACAAACTTTCAGAAAGGGCTCCCTATATTTCACACATGCTATACATAATCTTTATTCGCTGAAATCAAGTTAACTTTTTTATTTTGTCTGGGAATTAGCTTCTGCATGAGAGTCCATTTCATACTGTAAATTGTTTGAAGTCATTCGATTGTTCTTTGTATACACATAAAATTTGTTGAGAGGCCCCTTTTGGCACAATTGTATGTAATTTTGCTTTATGTTGACAAACATATGACTTGGTTCTTTATTACATGTGGTTTTCCAAAACCAGAGCAGTGGTTCCCAAACTGTGGTACGCGTACCAGCAGTGGTACGCGAAGGCCTTCAAGGTGGTACACGAATAGATCTAGTTTCTGTTTTTCTTCACAAAAAATATATTCACAGTTATAATTTTTACTTGTCGGATTCTGTTAATAATTCCTGAATTTTTGTGTAGCCAACTTCCCTTGTTTTCTAAAAATGGCCATAGTACTTTCTCACAGCTATTTTCTTCATGCTGCATTTGTGTCAGTTATGGTTTTCCAAACTGTTGATCGAATTATATTTGGCACATTGACTTTTCCTGGAGCAAGGTGGTACGTGATGACAGTACGGGACCCACAAATGATACGCGATCAGAAAAAGTTTGGGAACCACTGCCCTAGAGTAATTAATAAAGTTTTTAACAAAACAATGCAAAAACTAGGTGCAAAACTACTCTCAAAATAGGGACCTCAGACGACCGCCTCTTTCGCCTCCCCTAATATCTCCCTCTGATGTGTATATAATTTTTTCAATCCAAGAATCATACTTTTGCTAAATATCCAGGCTTGTCCATGGGAATGGGATTTTTATGGGAATCCCATGGGAAACGTCCTATGGGATGGGAATGGGACAGATAAATATGTCCCATGGACAACCCTATAAATATCCCATAAGCACNGGGAAAGTTTCCAATTAAATGCTTTTACATTCTACTACTGTGATTTGAACATTAAATATGTTACAGTTATTTGCAACGTTATGGGACTACTCAAACAATGGGGCAAAATTGCAGCAATTCCGGATATTGCATGATTGTATTATGTTATGAATGGCATTAAATAATATCATTACATCACATTAACCTGTTTGATAAGTTTCGTTACCTTTTTGGTACTTTCAAAATGATTTGGCCAGTGGTGCCAATCTCGGAATTTTGCTTCAAGATCTGGGTTTTTCTTCTGAAGATCTGGGGTTTTTAGGATTTACCTGCGTAGCCGTGATGTGAGATAGGGTATGACTTTTTGTACTTCTTATTTCTAGTCTCATCCTTCTTTCTCTTGTCTTATCAAGGTACCTTAGTCTTCAGCAGAACTGACTGACAAGCAACTAACACCATATAAGCTGAAAATATTAGCTAGTTCCAAGTGACGGATATACCAATGAAGCAAGCCCAAAGAAAAAGTTGAAGTGGTAGGCTACACACAGCAATTGCAAGGTAGCCTACATTGCTTGAAAGATCTAGAAATCTAGATCTCAAAGGGTAACTGCAGAAGTACACTGGGAATGACTGTACGCTAAATGTTGCCAGATCACGGTTAGAAATGCAAGCAAGTCCATGTTATAGCGATAAATGGCACATAATTTCATTAGCAAAGTTACAGTATATATTCATTCGCACGTTTTGTCAATCGCAAATGCCTACAGTAGGTATGGTAAATAAAAAATCTTACTGACAGCCCTGGATTTGGCATTTAACCTGCTCAGGAAACCTTAAAACGCTATACGGGTCGGTAAATCATGGGTGTAATGCAACCACTAGCGTACGGAGGGGTGACACTGTGCTATGGCCCCCCCTCAGACCCTAAAAATAAAAAAAATGTATAAACAGTATTCGGAAGTGGCGCATCTAAGGGGGGGCAAGGACCTCAATTTAAAATGAACTGACTTTGTTTTCTGGTCATTGATATACGCACTACGCAATTTTTTTTATGACTACTGTACGTTTCCTCTGCGCTTGCTTTTCATTTCACGATTTCATTCTTTCACGGACAAAATTGCTTCACACTTGGCTGTTAAGTAAATTAACACAGGTAACAATGAACACCAGAAAAAAGCTTTGGCTGGCATGAGATTTGAGCTCACAAACTTAAATAAGCGTCTTCGATAAGCGATGCATGTCTAAAACTTATAACATCCAAGCACGCATATAGGTTTATTTCATGAGCCTTACACAAAAGTTCAGTTTTCTGTCTTACTGGCTAATAAGTCTCGTAAAAGCATTATACTAAAACTTGCTTCCAGAATGCACAAAAATGCGTATTTTTAGGTGTAATTTTGCAAAATTTTTCCGGTGGCATGCCCCTGGACCCCCCTAGAATGGTCGTGCCTTCGGCACTTCCTCTAAAGTTGATTTGTGACGTCACACGATTGTGACGAAACTTTGCCCCCCCTCGGAAGTTTTCTGCGTACGCCCCTGAATGCAACCCCAAATTTTATTACGTTTCCTCGGACATGTGGCATCCGTTGTTTCCGGATCAAACTATTTTTGACTTTCCTACGTCCATTTTTAATCACTGTCACAATAAATTGGTATCTGCGCAGCGGAACATACATAGCATCAGGGGGCTTTGTCCCCCTGGATTTTGACAATTTTAGCAAAAACGTTTGTTTTCTTAGTTTTGAGTGGGAAAAATTTCACCACTTTCCCCCCCCCTAGAAAAATTTTGGAAAAATTCCCTAGTGCCCCACCCCTAGAAAAATCCTTCCGACGCCCATGGATGGCATACGAATTTTCTACACTGTATCCCCAAAAGGGATATTTTTGAGAGGGATTTTGTTTGTGTGTAGAAAACGTTATGTGCGATTTAGATTCGTATTTCTTCATATAAGGTCATGGACATGGTGTAGGAAGACTCTTCACATATAAGGTTTCGGTGGCCATATTTGGCCAAACTTGTTTTGCACTTTAAAATTACATTGAAATTTTGTGGTAGTAAGGTGCACAAAATTTGTTACACATTAGGTGACCCTGGGTGGTATAGTACCCCAATTTCTATATATATAGTCTTTCAGGGGTATTTTTGTAAAATAAGCACCAATCCACTTGTCTCTGAAAATCAGGAAAAGTCATGGAATTACAGGTTTCTAACATTTCTCTAAGTACATAAAATCAACAAAAAAGAAGCCGTGGGTTGTGGACCATACCCTGGATTCCTAAGCAGGGGAGTCTTTGGGACACTTGAAGTCTACTTAACAAATGTGAGAAGTGATTTGCGGATTTATTTATCTCTCATGGTGACCAACTGCAGTGGAGGAGAACGGTGATTTTCTAAGCTTAAGCGGGCAGAAAAAAAACAAAAGATCACCATTACACAAACTAATCTGAACAGCCTGATTCTAAGGAGTATACAGCATGAACATCTACGAGAAATAGACACGACTAGCATCACAAACAAATTTGCTAGGGAAAAAAACTAGAAAGTGCAACCTTAAACCAGTAGGTTCACTGCATCTGACAACGAACTCCGACACTTTAATAATGTGACTACACTTTCTACACACAGCAATAATCAAATTTGTTGATGAGTCTGCCAGAGGCGTAACGAGGGGTAACGAGGGGCGCAATACCCCGGGCGCCGAATCACTGCGGGGGGCGTCGAAAAGTCACAACAACGTCACAAGTACTTTCTTCAACAGCGAAATTGCTTCCGAACGACCTCAGGTTCGAACATGGGGGCCCCACACTTGTTTTTCTTGCCCCGGCGCCACATAACCTCGTAGCGCCCCTGAAGTCTGCAAGCACCAATTACTGTCTCTATACTGTGCTTGTGAGCTGTATTGTAATGTATTCCTTCTTGGTGAAAAGACAGGCATTTACGTTTTTGGTGCAAAAGTTATGTAGCATATAATTTCCAAAAGTTGCTAGTAAGACCAGTTTTTCTGTAACTACGAAATTTAATATGCTTAATGGTACTCACATGGATGCCGACAGACCATATGCTTTCACGGTTGTTCATTTGTTCAAGTGTATTTTTAACTTAGGGCCCCGCACTGTCAACATGCTACAGACCCCGCGCTGCCTCATCCGGCACTGGTCTGAGGTCAACAGTCACATGGCGGAAAACGCATTAACTATCGTAACTTGAAATGAACCTTTGAAGATTCGTTGCCATGTTATTGCTATGCAACAAAGAGCAACAGTAGAACAATGCGCTCTCAAGTTTCGCATCGTCATGAGTCTGCATACGAAGAAGTGGACATGAGTGAACTGCAAGCTCATCACTGCAACACACCAGAATAGTGAAGCAGATTCTTGTGCAGTGTGAGTGCCATACCGGTAAATAAAGTGTTATTGCAAAAATTAAATCAATTAATTTCGGAATCAAGATCCTGACTTCATATATTCTAAAAATGTTTGATTCTTAGACCGAATTTCCAGGGGGAGGCAAATGCCTGTTTCGGCTACCCCTGCGCACGCTCGTAAGAGCAGCGCGCTGTATCTCTTTGAAAAACAAAATGTCCTTGAAAATATTTCAAGTGATCTGGCAACCCCAGCTATACTCAGCATGTAATTATTTTAAACTGTAAGCGACTTCACTATTATTTCTCAACTTTTTTATGAGCGTTGGCCAATGGGCCTGCTACTTTGGTATGTGGGCTACCTTCAGCTAATTTTTCCCCCTGACTCAAACCTCTAGTTACGCCACTGCTGGTACTTTGTTTCACGGTTTGATAATGACGCAGTTTAACAAGTAACACCTACTCTGTGATGCTTTATGTGTAACCATTCATGTATCTTGTGTTTTTTTAAGAGTGTGATATGGACCTTGTGTCTGAGCCAAACACGTAAATAAATAAATAAAATAAATAAATAATATATTGGTGGTTGCAACGGTTGTGCGTACAATGCGCAGTGCCACCAAGGACACAAAAAGGTTTTATCGTGATTATTTGTGTGTTGAACAATGACTTTTATTGCAATTGAATATCTGCTGCCTATACTTCGAACTTACGGACGAGACAGTGACTATGAGCAGGAAAAAATGATGTTGCCCATTGAAGTTTGCTGTAATGGTGCATTGAAATACACTGAGAGCATGTTTTTCATAAAACCTTGACTTCGGAAAGTTGCAGTATGATTGTGAACGCCATTAAGTGGGTGAGTGTGGTCGCTTTAATAAAATACAAGAGTTCAGAAACTGGTTTTCCTCTTTGAAACACCCTCAGTGAGATAACAACGCAATTTTCAATCATACCTGCATTGCTAAAATCACGCAGAATGAGATCACTCGGCTGATCGACTCTTTCACAGTGGTCATTTGCGTTTTAGCGTCACAATGCTCAATTTTGCGTCACAGTGCTCGTTTCCGTTTTAATTGTTACACAGACCTGCGCGAAGCTACGATAATAAATGAGTTTCGTGTAACGTTACTGCAGAAGATAATGATTCCAACAATGTATTGTATATGGGATAAGTTATCTCAACTTTGCGTTGTCGCGAAAAGCCACGCTATTTATCTCCGGTCGTGAATATTTGACGTGGAAACGAAAACAAGAAAAGAAAAATATTTGGAGCTTTGACTATCGTTGCACAAATTTTTAATGTCTCACGAAAGCATTCAAGTTTTCTTTGTGACTTGTAATGCAGACCGTTGACTCGATAACGATTCCTTATTGTTGAAGTGCACTTTCGTGGCTTGTGAAAAAGCTTTTGGCAGGCTATGCTTGAATCATATTGCGTCTTGAATGTTTCTGGCGCTGGAAACATTCTTTTTCTCAGCACTTCCTCGCTGACAATAAACCGCGGCATTTGTCAACATCGTAAACACCAGCAGGCAAATATTTGAACCATGAAACGCACTCCAAACTTTGTGGCATGTAAAAGATTGCAACCAAAAACCAGCTTTTTTAAACTTTTGTGTTTGTATTTGTGGTTAAACATTAGCAGCAGTCAAAAATGCTTTTGAAACACACAATTTCGCCCGAGGGTTTGGTCTTGTTTCTCTTTCATGGTAGGCCTATTCTTGTTTACTTGTAACTCTTTTTCAAAAGATTCTATCAGGGGTGTTCAAGATGTTGTAGTGTGAAACCGTTTCTTTTTTACTAACGAAAGCGTGAATTACATTTTCATTACTACAGCCTAGATTTACATAGTGCGAAGAAAAACATCCAATACAAACTTATTGAGAGCTGCGCAACAAGTATAATTTTACGGCAAGTTTCCAACAATTTACGTAAATACTATGTAAAAATTAAAAAAACGTTCTTGAAATATCCTACTGGGAAGTGGACCTTTGGGGTTTTTTGCTCCTCTGTGGGTGCATAGCTTGAAATAAAAAGGTTTTATGCTTCAACAAAAATCTACATTGATCGGTACTAGTCCAGACTTAAAATCAAATTGATTGTATGTGGTTCCAAGGAAAGGAGAGATGCTAGTAGACAATATGAATTGTTCTAGTATCTTTGACACCACTGTGGCAACTGCCACAGGTCTGTAATTTGATGTGTCAGTCATATTCCCATTCTTGTTTTTGCATATGGGAACTGTTGTGTTCAAACATGAACTGGGTACAAAACCGGGAACAATGTACATATTAAAGAGTACACTTGAAAAAACGTATAGAGATTCATCTATATACAGCAAGTGCTCTACAGAAATAAAATCAGGCCCTGGAGCCTTGTTCAAACGCAGCTTTTGAAGAAGTAATGTCAATAAAACAACAGAACACATGGGCATTTCAGGACCCACACAGTTCTCCTTGCAGTCTATGCTACGTTCTATGTTCCACAAACTCTACAGACTCATTGACAGAGTTATCAGAGTTTAATATTCCCTTGAAATAGTCTTTCCAAATTTTAACAATCTCTGAACCACCATTTACCCCACCAACCAATGTTGGTTGTGATGAGGATCTGGATTCGTTGATCTTCTGCCAAAATGTCTGATTGGTTTTATCAGCCTGCAGCGCATGCACAGCGGCTAGGCCACAGGCCTTTGTATTTCAACATCTTTGCGGCATTGCCGCAGTGAATACTTGAAACATTTTTTTGTCTTAACCATGTTCTTGTATATGCCACCAGTCTTGGGTCCGTTGCAGTTTACCCATACCTAGAAGGCTGCCTTTGCAATTTCATGTTTTGATTTGACCACCGAGTTCCAACCAGGAATGTTAAATTTACCAGCTTTCTTTTTACCTGTTGTTTTAAATGCAGAATAAGTAGCAGCAAGCAGAGAACTGGTTAACTCTGCATATAAATTTTCTATTTGCTCTAGATCAGGGGTTCTTAACCTTTTTTCTCCAACTCCCCACTTTTTAGTGAGCCAACTCTCCATTTCCCACCACAGCATCGGTCTTCGACAAAACCGATTTTAACCCATGAAGTTTAGTACGTAAATGACTTACATACCTCATGTATTGGTTGTTTTTGTTATTGAAACAGTCTGTAAATGGTTGTGATTTGTAAAGTAAGTCAACATTTAGATGTGATGTGTTAAATTTTGAAGCAGTGTTTCTGCTGTCCGACCGATCATTCCCATTTGGCAACTCCGCCATTCCCCACAGGTTAAGAACCACTGCTCTAGATGTTTCTCATCTGTACAATTAAAATTTTGAGAGTGCATGGCCTCTGTGGGTAATTGCAATTGATCAAGTAGGTCAGTTACAACCTTTTTGTTGCAGCGGAACCCTTTGGGAAATGTTGACGTTGCTCATGGAACCCCAGGGCCGGCCTTGGCAAGTGCGGGGCACAATGCAAGACCTAGGCGCGGGGATCCTGTGAACATTGGTGCTATGTCGTCATTGTGCTCAGTCAACCGTGGTACGACCTTTTTGTGAAGTTGAATAATTATGTGAATATAAACAAGACGGCCATAAACAGTATGCAACTGTGGTGGACATTAGACAGTGTGCCGCTATACCAGTACCACTCGTAGTTGAGCCGAAAATTGTGCAATATGGAGATCCCAGTGGAGAGGGCAAGTGCAAAGTTACGTCAACCAAATCGAACTAGCAAGCCATTACTTCGCTCTTGTTGAACGGCATTTTCGTTCCAAGAGCAACTGAAAACTGCTAACATGAACTGATTACCGTCCTCATTTTTGCTAACCAAAAGCGTAGAGCCGTTCTCGGTAATGTTTGCGCACGATCAGCGATCTGCTTTATGACGCAATACATGAAAAGAACCAGCTTTCACAAGAGAGGAACGCGCCCAAAGTTACCCAAAAATCCAATTTATAGTATTCTTAAATGCTTGGACTTGGAATGCAAACTGTTCTTTATGAATTAAAAAACGTAATGTGCAAAGAGTTTAGAACTGCCACGTCACAGATGTAGAAACACTTATCAAACGTACTAAATAATGCGCATAGTTGATTGATGAAATAAGAAGCTTATAGCCGCCCAATGCTATGATAAACTGGAGCCTAGTTATGCTGCAGGGCTGCTTTAAGTGTCCTTTACGCTTACGAACCTGGACTTTGAAGTGCGTGGGTTTTCCCCCCACTTGCGCTCGCAAATAGGCAAAGCAATAAAAATTGGTGGGGCGACCAATGATAAAAATACATGCACGACCGACAAACAACGCGGAACAATTTTGTGGACAAAGAAAAGGACGAAATTTTAAGTGTGAACACTTCACAAAATTTTGCGCTGGTTTGCATGAGATTTTTGGCTTCCACTGGTTCAGTCTCATCTTTTGTCATTTGCTTCAATGTCGTGGAGTTCATTTTGTTTTGACAAAATATTAAAATGCGTAATCTATGGTAAATTCTGCCATGAAGCAAAACTGCAAACCTTTGTCAAAACGCAGACGACCCGCTACCCTGAGTTGTAAACGGGCCTTAATTTGAAGCCTGAACCGGAAAGCACAAGCCCGAACCTGACATTTTTGTTTAAAAGCCCGATTTAGGCCCGAAAGCCAAGCCAAATGTACCGAGTGAGTCAAGATATGCGCAACCGCGGGATACTGGTGCAACGTAAACATGACTAAATAATTCGCATTTAATTATTTTTGGTCAAGATTTGATCAACTCGATTGCTTCAAAAGTAACTGGCAACAAAAGTGTCCGTCGTTGCAAAAAATTTTCTACGCACGCTCAATATCGACCCGAAACATTTTGACAAACTTAATCCCGAACCCGTCCCGAACCGAAAATTCCGGCCCAACTTACAACTTTTCCGTAGCCAACCAAAAACTTTCCGAAATGGAAGGATCTGTCGAGAAGTGAACGACGTTACGGATAAACTGCCGCCAAAGTTAATACGACAGACACTCGATCGTCTTGACCTGCTCATTGCGAGTTGAATCGCTACATAACCTACTTTGTTTGCAATAGCTGTAGGTCTACTACAGTCGTAACTATCACTAGTAAAAACCAAGTTCCATCCACAAACAGTGGGATTTGGTGGAGCGCGGATATAACGCCTTATATAGCATGAGAATGGAGCGCGAATGTTCGGTAGAGGAAATTCACCGTTCGTTAAAACGTGGTAATTGTTTGCTATCAATGAAATTTATAAGCCGTTGCTACTGAATTCTCGAGCTCAAAGAGTGTCTGGAAAAATGAACGACCTTCCCAAACACCATGGCCGGGGCCCAATGACGGGGCCGGGGCCCAATGCAGTTGCATCGGCTTAAGGCCGGCCCTGCGGAACCCCATTGCAATGATTGAAGTGTCTATTTTACTTTCTGTAGTAAACCAGATGGGTAGAAATGTCGCATTTATAATTTGTCATGAAATCATCAAAAAGTTTCCTGCGGGACCCCTGACCCTGGCAGCCATTCGCGGAACCCTAGGGTTCCGTGGAGCCCCGGTTGAAAAACACTGCAGTAGGTTTTTGCTTTCATGGTAGTAGTTTAAATTTAACAGTAGGTTCAATGCTATTTTTTTACAAAAGAAACAAATTTACAAAAGAAACAGAAAGTGGTGGAGTTCTGGCGTTCCTGGATGTGAAACTAACCCGTGAAAATACCGGCTATTTGGACTATACTGTTTACAGAAAACCAACTCACACAGACCGATAT
>JGI24158J21664_10002409_pt1 | contig 22625 bp, 13 predicted proteins | sample Ectturendosymbi3_FD_21664 | JGI IMG/M metagenome (IMG submission 21664)
CACAAAAAATCCACACCCTAGAACCAAAAATATTTTTTTCGAGTGCAGTCTACTAGACTGTCCGATCCGTTTGAGCCCTTGAACAGCTCTCTAGCGCAATCAGCAGAGGAGCTAGGGCGTTGGTAAGGCAACCAAAAACTGCTGTTTTTCAGGCCGAAATCAAAGTATGAATATATCGTACCCTGGCTCTTAAAGTGTTAAGGCCATTTTAGCCCAGTTTACCAGGCCCAGGGCACCAATGCCAAGAGCCTAGTTTTGACATAAGTTTTTGTTGCAAACTTGGCTATGAAATGAGTCTTCAAAGCCTTTGATCTAAAATTTATGGCTTGAAAGTTATGACCAAAAAATCAATAATTAATAACATATTCACCACCATTGTATGAAATGATCATACTTTGAAAGCTCACATTGAGCCCGTATTTCTGTGCCACTTGCAATTCAACGGCTTGCCAGGCAGTTGAGCTAGAGAGCCGTTCAAACCTCAAAAGATGCGGTAAGTCTTCTAGTTTGCATTAAAAAAATTGGAAAGTTTTGGATTTGGGTTTTTTGTGGGTAACATAAGTGGGATAGGTTTTAGGCCATTTTGGCTCAGGCTACCCTGCCCTGGGCACCAACTGCAAGAGGGAATTTTTTGACTCAAGTTTTTTTATTGGAAAGTAGGCTATATTCTATGTCTTTGAAGCCCTTGATTGGCTTTCTAGTATTTCTGGTTAAAAGTTGTGCTCTAAAAACTACAAAAAATGATAATTGATTATTTAATCAGGGATTAGTTAAATATTTTGTTGTTTTTAAGCCATAACATTTGAATGTTGGTATCGATTTTTAAGAAATTGAAAAGTTTGGAGTTAGAACTTTTTTTGGTGTGACGTCACAACTGGAGATAGGTCAAGGAATTTTTGCATGATGTAATCAGGACCTGAGAAAAAATTTAAAGTGGCAATTTGCCCATTTTTTCTTTTAAAATAAACTAGGTGAAGATTCGCGTCTTTAGAACCCTTGATTGCCCTTCTAGCATTTGTAGTTGGCACGTTATGGCCAAAAATGCAAATTTATTAGGTAATCCCCTAGAGTTTAATTAGGGGATTAATTATCGTTGTTCGTGCATTTGATGCATGGTGATATTGATTAGTTTTGTTCATTTCTTTGTAGTAACTGCCCAATTTATATTGTTAGACAAACAGGTTGTTGCATTGGCACAGCAACTTTTGCGGAAACAGAGTACCATGAGAACTGGGAAGGTGTGGCTGTGGACAAATTTGTGTATGCGAGGCCTTGCATGGTGCTGTATGAGTAGACATGCAACAATCACTACACCTGAAAAGGAGTTGCTAACTTGATTGAGCAGGGCGGAAGATATTTTGGTCCTTCTGCCTCACAACACCCCAGAAAGAGTTTTTTGTTTAGCAGTGTGAAGTGGTTATTCACCAACAGTGAAATTCATAAATGAAGAAACTTTTTCAGTATTAGCTAACAAACTTCTGCAGAGCATAAATCATCTTTTGAGATGTGGAAAGCCTGCCTATAGAGCTTCATTTTGTTATGGCAATCATTGTTATTTCCTTTTAGTTGTGCTTGTACTTCCTCTGTTGCCCCAAGCTGCTTGTGTAACTGAGCAATACCACAGGAGATGCTGATTGGGATCCAACACTTACTGCACAACTGTAATGTCTGCAACAAATTACATCAAGACTCCAAATGCAATTACATTTCGGTCATTGCCTGCAAAAAACTGAGAGAAAATTAGCTAACCATCAAGGTGTGTTAGATGAGACAACCTGATAAGTTTTTTTTTTTGGTGTATCCAACGTTTTGAACTTGACTTGATTAAACCTATTTGGCATTTGTACCAATAAACTCAATATTGAATTTGGACAGGTTGTTGAGCTTAGTTTTGTGGCGATATGAAAGCCTGAGAAGCAAGTGTGGAAAGCTTCACACACTGTGGCAGCAAGCAACAATAGAGATAACCTGACGAGATCACTCTCGTCGTCAGCATTATCAAGTACAATCAACAGGTTCACAAGCATTGCTAGAGGTCACTCACCAAAATCACTCTATCAGGATCACTCTTGTTGCCCTTTTTACAGGTACAATCAATTGTTCACCAGGTTCACAAGCATTATCAGAGGTCACTCACCAAGATCACTCTATTATTGCTTGTTCACGCCACATATATATGGGTGTTACTCTTCACACACATCCTGTTTGTGGTGAATGAGTTGAATGTGAATAGCACATTCAACGCACACCAACCAAGAGGTTGCAACAATTGCAATATTTACCAGATGCAATTCACTGATTTTTGCTTGAACATTGAAGATATTAAAAAGGTAATTGTTCTGATCAAGCAATGAATGCCTTATTGTTCAAATACCTTCATGTAGTTTGTGGCAAGCTCGTGTTTCATACAGTGTATATACATATATGTAGATATGTATTTTGGTGTGTTAAGAGTTCCAATTTCTTGCATGTTGCAGGCAGCCATACAAACTTGTGGTGGTGTGGACAAGGCGAAAAAAAAGAATAGCAAGCAAAGTAAGAGTTGGTGTTTGCAATACAAAAAATGTTGTTGTGACTAGCATGCTACAGGCTAAACCAGGCTCGTATCCAGGTTTTAATGTTGGGGGGAAATACAATTTAGGGGGCAAGATTTTTATTTTATATATAAAACAAGTTTTTCTGGGCACAACAAAATTTGGGAGGTACTGCTCCCGAATGCCATGCCCCCCATGGCTATGGGCCTGGGCTATACATTACAAAAGAGTATTGGTGTTGACTAGTGTTTCTGAAACAGGACAGAATTTAAAAACCCAGGTTTTATGTGGCTGAGAAAAAAAAACAATTCCTTGGGTTTTGAAATAAACGTAATTTTTGCGATAAAAACTGATATCATTTTGAAATTACGACTGATGTTTACTGTTCAGTGCATGGTTTGTTAGCAATTTGTTAAATGCTTTACTGATTTTTGTAATACTGACACATTAAAATCAAAACTGATACTTCTCACCACTCAGTCTGTTTCTGAGTTTTGTGACAAATAGTCCTATGGCTAAAAAATCCCTTTGTGGTTCCACTGATGTGATTGTGAGGGCAGTGCAGTTTTTAAGGTTGTCATGTCTACTTTTAGCCTCAAAAAGAGTGAAATCTATTTCCAATTTAAAATTTATTGATCGATTCCTTGCTTACCCCCATGGTGGAGAGTACATACTCAAACAACCTCATTTGCTTTTTCACAGTTAGTGATTGGATCTCTTCCTCTGCCAGTTTTAATTTTGTGGTCTTCACTCTCAGGGATAGTACGGATTCTGTGCTTTGATTTTAAATGGCTGATCAAACTTTTAGTGCTTGAACCACATACTTTCAGTACAACCGAGCAAAAATTTCACTTTGCTGGTTGTTGAGCCTTACTGTATAAGAAATTGTTCCAAACTGATTTTCTTTGATTACTGAGGTATTAAATTGAATGTTTTATATGATTAAAGATTTAGATAAATGCGCTTCTAAAGAAGCCACTTGTTTTCTAGAAAGTTATTGCAAACTGAAAATGAATGAATCGCTCTGCAAATAATTACAATTTGTAAAATGAACTGACACATTTCAGCCTTAAATGAACTAACTAGTAACTATAGTATAGCAGGCCCGTAGCCACAAGGGCCTGCTATATTAATTCCCCGAATGTTATTGTTCCTAGAAAAATTTGTTTTAAACATATGATAAAAACAAAACTCTTGCTTCCCTAAAATGAGTTTCCCCAAAACTTTAAAACCTGTTTGTGGACCTGCAGTGCTGTATTTGGCCTAACTATTGAAGAACTAGCTCACAGCACTTAGTTGATTAGGCTAGCAAATAGACTAAAGTTACTGAAAAGCTAGCTGTTAACTATGACGTACATATACGTGCAGTCGTGCATACATGCTGTGGTAACCATACGCTTACATATCTTTTATATGCAATGAGATCACGATCCATCTAAGTAGGTCGGTTGAGCAAAAATGTAAACAGACCCCTAGCAAACAAACCCAATGGTTAGCCAGCAAAACCCGCTCACTTGCGCCTAATGATAATAGTTGAAAGTTCAAACATGCTCATTCGGTGCCTCTCTGCAGTTCAGTGTTATCACAAATACTAATATTTGAATGCAACAGCAATTCCAAGTTTTTCAAAATCTTCAGTTTTTTTGGTGGAAAAAACTGGGTTTCGATTAATAGAAAACAGCCAAAAATGGGTATCGAGTTTGGGAAAACTCAGGCTGGTAAGACTAGTGTTGACCTGTCAGGTGTAATATCAAGAAAACTGAGTATGCATGCAAAAGGCACATCAGTTGTCAAACTATGGACTTCGCAAAAATGATGACGTCTCGTAGGCAAACCTGACACAAAGCGCAATGTTCACGTGTATTGTCGTTCTCCACTGTATTCAACAATTGGTCTTACTTCTGATGTGTTGCTGTTGTGGTATTTCTCCTGAAAAGTTTTTGATACAGTGTTTCTTTTGTGCTTCCATGTTTTTTCCATAGGAAGTTTTCAGTTGCTATGTAAGCCACCGCTTGGTTATACCTTTAAAAGTGATTCGTTCGTTGGAAATATCACCAGTGTACACGTAAGTTTCTTGCCATCTGTCCCTGTTTTTCAATCTCCGTAACCACCTTCTGCTTGGCATCTATAGTAGCTTGATAATGTACTGGTGGTGTATGTTCATAGGCGCAGAGCTGGCTTCCAAGCTTGGAAAACCCTTACCAAGGTGCAGTGACATGGCCGACCCACAATCCCGAAACACTTAAGATCGATGTTACTTTCTTCAGAGATGAACACAGTTCCAGTTTTGAACCGAAAGACTGGGTGTTCGTGCTTGAAAATGTAATTTTCCTTTTTGCTGATGAGACATCTCGTAGCTTTGTGTCCGATTTCAGTTCTATTATGATGCGCTGTCTTCCTACTGGCTACAGCTGTTGTTGGAAAGGCGCCACGTGTTTCTTACTCACACTAAACCAGTTACTGGATTAATTGGTTAAGAAACAGTGTTTAACGATTACCAATTACCCCTTTATTTGTAAACGCATAAAAAGCTTTTGTCGCGTAAAAATGCTTATCTAGTTAAATCCGCTGAACTGTGCTGCGTCGTGTTTGTTCCTGCTTTGTCGTGACACGTTTGTGGCGGCGACCTAATCAGCATAATAGAATGGAATGCTTTTCGAAAAATCGGCGCATTTTTAAAGAAATGGTAATGATGATACATACATTTTAGAAGGGAAAACAAAAAATTTAACAGAGGCATTTGAAACGACTTTGTTTGAGACACGCAGCAGTTTGGCTTGTAATGGATTTACCTATTGTTTTCCAATTGTTACATGAGAAAGACCTGTAGGGTTAAATGTGTCGCAGTGTTGAAGAATTGCAATGTTCGTGCAATCCAGCAAGCCGTTAATGTATAGCGTTTTATATTGTAAATGTAAACTTCGCATTTCTTTAAACGTTGTCTTGATGTCAACCGCGGACAAATTATTGCATTTTTGTGCCGGTGCAACATTTGTCAAACGCCGCCCCACCGCGCGGTCTTTGTCAACGAAGTTACTTTTACTTTCGCAAACCCTTTCCATGTGCAATCATCTTTTTTTGCGCATTTCGTCAAACAGGAACCTCGCAGTGGGAAACGTAAGGCAATCGCAACGGCACGGATCGACATGTCGCAATACATCCTCGAGGTCCCGTCGCCGAGGCAGGTCGAGCTGCAGCTGAAGCCGCTCACAAGAAAAGTGGCATCCGCCACTTTGACGTGCACACTGACTTGTGTGTTTCAGTCAGAAGGTTACGCCACGTAAGTGTTGTTGCGTGACTTGGTGCGTGTGCGTGCTTTTATTCCGTTCGAAACGCTTTCCTAGGGTTTGCTTTTGAGAAGACAACTAGTTTTTTCACAGCCTATCGTTCACAATACAAAATCGTCGGAAAAGCAACTCGTTTTCAAAAATTTTACACGGGATACCACACGCACGGAATGTATCGCCTCTTAGAAAAGTGTCCCTTGGCTTGTTGGCTACGCAAAATGACACTGTTATATTACAGAACTCAAGAAATTTTAGTTTCCGTAAATGTGTCTCGTTCAAATCAATCAGCAAATATTTTAATAGGAAATGGATTTCACGTAAATTGTACGCATCCTCAGTCTTTAAAAGTGTAACTGTAAGCAATGCTTGCGAGTGAATCCTGAAGAACTACAGGAAGAGTAGGGAAAGCAACACTACTAGTCTACAGCAAATCAAACACAAACTGCGACAGGTGGCAACTGGAAGACATGCTGATCTCATAAAGCTGGATTCACTAATGTTGAAAATAAACTGACACCAATTGCAGCACAGCAATAACCAGCTTAAAGCAATGCGATGATGAATCAAACAGTAGCTGGCAGTGAGACGTACAAGAAAACAATGTGGAGCAGAAAAGCGACTTTGGGGTCGTAAGCAAGTCACCAACGTTTTTGAAACTGAGAGCTACTCTTTGGGTACCGATTTACGCCAAGGCCTACCAATTTGATACACACTTGCGAAATAAAAAACATTTGCTCACTTTACCTTTAATTATGTTATTAGTAATGGTATTCATGTATGTGAAGGTATTGATCATGTCGATGCTACTTTTAGAACATGCCCGCGGGCGACCCACGTGGTCGTTGCGGGCGATATTGTGCGGGCACCATGCTTTTGACCCCTGCTCTAGGGAAAGCCTTAAAGGAAAGTGAGACACAAAAGTCTGTAAATAAATTACTAATTGTGTGGTAACAGAAGGATCAAACAATATGGAGTTGCGAAATGACAAAAGAATTTTTAACTGAACATCGCAAAATGACAAAACAATATAAAAAAAATGTAAAAATTTTTTTAAATGGGAGGATTATACATTTAAATGTTAGTTCAGGCATTTAGTTTATTAGGGCATTTATCTTCATAGTCATACAGGGAGTCAAGAGGGTTGTTCTACAAAAGTAACATTGTAATGGTCATAATAGGTGGTTTATTAAGAATGCTATGACACACTGTGTAATGCCGGAATATGACATTTGGTTGCTGTCATCTCTCGTACCGGAGGGGTGCGATTGGGGCGATTCGCCCTCCAAAACCTACGAAGTAACTTTATTTACCTTGATTTCGTACAAGTCGGAAAACAACATTTGAGACCTAAGGCCATTTTGTCGTCTATTGTTTTGTCATAGCAGTGTTGTGAAATATACTTCATCTCTCTTGCAGTAGCGAACCCGTAGTGAGACTTGACTACCTAATGAAAATTACTAAAATCGCCCCCCCCCCTAACCTTACTGACTGGACCCGCCCCTGTCTCGTACTTGCTTTGTTCGAAGCACTTCGGTGCGCTGACCACCTCCATGAAAATTTGTGTACTGTTTGGCCAACATACTGTTATTACGTATCACACAAGTCGCCACATAAACACCGTAATTAGTACGTGTCGTGGTCTGTTTAAGCGGAAATTTTTATTTTTTTTCTGAATAAGGGAAACAGTTGAGACCATGGATTTGTTGTATTCTTCATGGCAACCGCAAAGTGCACAATGCTTGCAAGGTCCTGACGAACCTATGGTTTGTTTTTTGTCTTATATGGGTCAAGGTGCTTGTAAGCGAGTAATTTTGGTCCAATCGTGGTAGGTCTTTTGTAGGTAGTCATCGGCTTCGAATTTAAGGGTAAATGATGTAGACGATCAAACCTGTTGGTTATATATCTTTCTTGTGACACTTTTAGGGATGCAGTCTTTCATCACAGTTTGTTGCCATTGCTATGTCGTTTTTCATGTTCAAAGGAAGGTTTGATCGTATCGCTTACGTTTGCTTCACCCACACCATTACAAATTGAAAAAAAGAGTCCTACTTCGCATTACCTTGTATAAGATTCGTTGTTTTACATCTGTGTTTAGCTAAGTTGTTTGAAAAGCAAAATTTGTAAACCTTCGCCAGAAAGTCGTTAACAAGGGGGCTTTGCGATTGTGCGGGGGGGGGGCTTTATGTTCGTGCAGCGGGGGCTTGACATTAAAAATTGACAAATATTCCACTGATTTATAGTGTTTCAAATTTCAATTTGGGGGGGCTAAGTCTACCAAAGCTCCCCTCCCGTGGCGACGGGACTGATGCGTATTCACCTTCAGCATACGAAAACTGTTTTCCTTTTTTGACCTGAAGTAGACACGCTGGTAGTTACAAACAAAGTACCTCCTGTGGTGAAGATCTCGTGGCAAGCCAAGCAGCATAAACCAAAACTCTATATAATACACATCATAAGCAACGACAGACATGTTATAAGCTTTTGCAGGACTGCAAGTGATTTCACTGAATGACTCCAATGTCTTTCGGTGAAGTGTAGCCGGAAAGAGTATGTTTAAGTCAGGCAGTGAATACGTGTAATTCGACCCATTTGCAAACTATACGCATCCATATGTGATGCGTCAATTCATCAGCAATTTGACTTAATAAGAAGCAGCATTGTTGATTGCTAGCCGCATATTGCTGTGTAAGATGATGGGAATGGAAAGCACAAAAAGAGACGCAGTCTTAAACCGTGTTGGCAGAAATAGGAAAGTTGCGTCAGTAGTTTTCGAAACCGTCATCTTTTGAACAAAAGTCCCTGAAAAGAACCAGTATTCTGATCTAAAACACGACGGAAACAACGCAGAATGTTGATCACAGTCTTCTAGGCGCGTTTAGTTTGCCAAATGGGCTTAGCTTGCTTGGCCCATATGAACTGAAGATTGCATCAAATATATCAGTACTTTTAGGCTGAAAATTGCCTGGTTGGAGTTCTAGAGCATCCTCCCACACCCATAAAAAACGATAGTAGCTACGTTTTCGACTGTTCCTATCAAAACTATCACCTTCATTATATTTTCATTTTCTTACCAATAAAAACGAGTCGTAAATCTATATAATTTGGAGTGTAACCTAGTTGGTAGTAAACGTGGCCAACTGAAGGTTATTCTGCACATTAATACTCTCTTCGTTTTGTTTGAATTTGTAGCTGAATTGCAAATTGCGTTTGAGTTGTTTTGTATTTTATCTGTCTTGTGTCGGTTTCACAAATCTTGTATTTTTGTTGGCGTTTGTTGTGCTCTTCTGTGACTCGTCACCGAAATGCCTTTGCGGCGTCGCTGACTTTTCAATCATCAGACTCGGCCTTGTTGTTATAAACAGAAGGAAATGAACTCTGTCCCGTATGTTTGTAAAACCACCATCAACCAGAACTGAAAATCTACGAACCAGGAAGATGTGGGACAGCATTACCTATTGACTTGTTACGCCTCCACCGTGGAACGTTGTGCTAGCTGAGGTTGTGCGCCATTTGCTGATCAGATCCGTTGACGGAAGTTGAAAAAGAAATAATATGCTAATGCTAACAGTAGCAGCAATAGTATTTGCCGCTACATGGACTGCATGAAAACTTACGCATGGCAGCACCAACGCTAGTCACTGCTGCCTCGATGCGCAACGCAAAAATTTTGTACGCGTATCAATGCTTTGAAAAGGCAGCTGCAGAAGTTTTTCCGGTCGTTGTAAACTGTTTTCAGAGCTAGAAACCACGGAAACTAGTGAAAAATGTGGAATTGAATTGCTTTTTCAGGGGAATTTCGATGTTAGATTTCCACGTCTGATGCGTAATCATCCTGGTTCTACGACGACCCGTGCTTGTCCAAAGTTCTTCCGTACTGCCAGAGCAGCTTTTCTTAGCTCTGCAGTTCGTGTCTCTTGCCTGTCGCGCAACCGCGCGGCTGCTCCCGGCAGTGTTTGTTGCAGTTTTTCACCCGAAAGTGCTTCTGGTTACTTTTCTACACACTAATTGCGTGGTCAGCCACCGAGTCATGCTTGGAAGAAGTGAAATTTCAGCGGAATTTGTGAATACTCATTGGTGCGAAGTGTAGAAAAGCAAGACTTTCCATATCCAAGTGTTCTTTCGAAAGCTAATTGGCACCGAGTTTAGGTGTGACCCAAAAAACGGACTAATCTAGAGGTTTTAAAATACGGAACTCGAGTAACTAAATAAAATACCCCCAATTTGTTCCATCTGATGGAGGTGATAGTTTTAAGAAGTTTCGGATTTCAAGTGATATTCCGAACATAAACACGCCATTACCTTCAACTATTTGTGGAATCAGATGAGTTTCCTCATGCTGAGAAAGTGCAAAGTTGCACCATTGAAACAACTTCACACCTCCTTCAGTAGTGCCATTCGCAACGTGGAACTCCTTCAGTTGCTTCTTGCATCCTGTTGCAGCTTTCATTTCCAGACCGCACATCTGGAGGCAGTTTGAGAAAGGAAAGGTCAATGTCAAAGCGGTGGAACAGCTGTGATGTTCTTGTTGAAGTAAAGTTATCAAATGCATTTTCATTTGTCATGATAGAGCAAGTCCCTCTCACTTTTTTCCTATTTCTGTCATCAACACCTTGAAGCACTGAGGATTTTACCTGAGGACTGAGGATTTAGCAGAAACATTATCCGGAAATAATGCCACTCCCCAAACTCATCACATACACGCCATAGGTATTTTTCCAGGCTTGTACATTAAAAACATTTTTCTGTCCTATCCCATCCCATGGCAACTTACCATTGTCCCATCCCGTGCGATTCCCAGGAAACTACGAATGCAAAGTACACAATACCATGTGCAAGTCTACTGTCTTGCCTCCGCAGACCCGTGGCTAGTCTAATACAAACCGCCTAATTGTGGGACAATGAGAATTGGCTAGGTTTTTTTAGTTTCACCTAAAAAAGGTCCAACAACCTTGTTTTCGGGGGCCTCGTGTCGCTGCACCAAGACACTGGGTCTGTATTTAGTACTTACTGTACTGTGAGCATACAATAATGATATTCAATTTAAGAATGATCCTGCTATTGACGTTAGAATTGCTTTATGTATTTGCGAAACAAACAAAAAGCGGCAACAAAGGAAGTATCAGTAGAATCTCTTGACCCTAACAGAGGTTTGAGTCTGGTCAAGCTGCGTTACTGCGGAGCAACAGTGACGATCAGCCCGTGGCCTAGTGGTAAGTGCGTCCGCTTCAGTGCTGGTAGGTCTGGAGTTCAACTCTCGGCCGCAGAAAGGGTCTTACTAAGACCTTGTAAATTGGCACTCTAGCCTTCTTACCAGGCGTACGGTGTGCAGGAGAACTGCAGGGACCGCAACAGACCTGGAGAGGGATGGGCTCCGCCGGGCGTCACTGCCCAAGACACGCTACTGGAAATGAATAAAGCATCAATTAATAGTGCAGTTGGTGCAGCCATCCTTAAGGTAGGCCTACGACCCTAACTTACGGTTATGGGGCAACAATGAAGGGAGAAAACTTCGGTCAAAACCAGGTTTAGCATGTGGTGACGACAAGGGAGCCATAGAAGTGAGCGGCCAAATTCATGTTCATAACATTCACTAACACCATTACACCCCATTATACCTGATACTGTTTACAGATGGTTTGTCGACGCTCAAGGCCTGAACCTTCTTGGTCAATTTCCACTCTTCTAACATTACTTGAATTGATATTGGCTTCATTCTCTCGTGATTCATAATTAGTTTTTGAAACACCTGGTAGCTTATTAGTTTTATGTTCTTATACAACATCAAGATGCTGTTTTTAACATCCTTTCATCCAAACATCACAGGAAGCGCTTTTGTGTCTCAATGGACGGCAAGCAGATAAGAGGATACAAATACACGTCTCGGCATATGCATATGCGAACTAGGGGTGCAACTTAGTGATAAAAATTGAACGCGGCCTGAAAATAAAGCAGCGTTTTAAGCTGATAGCTAGCTTTCCAGTGCAGTCATTGCTTCGACTAACGTTTCTTCTAATAGAAGTCTTCACCACCACCATAACTAAACATATTGTTTGCCCCTGCATTAGGTTTCAGATTAACGTTCATCGCCTTTAATTTATCAAAACGAGAGAAATACCTTATAGTGGCCTCACTTATTGCATATCTTGTGACGCGAAGACTCGCCGTTATGATCCCGATTTCATTTTTTCTTGCAGCGAAGCTGACCTGGCGTCCGTTGCAGGAAGCACTACCAGTGAAGACACGATCAGATTGGGCGACATTGACATTGGGGACATGCGGGACTTGGACGAGATCGATGGTATGAAGTGTGAGCATGCGCCCTTGCATCACATGATTGATCTTGTTCCATGCAAGTTGATTTTTCTTTTTCCCCGTCTTTGCTTTATCACGTATTTTGCTGGTTGAAACTTCGGTTTTGTTGTAGTTTTTGGTTTTGGTCTTTTGGGTTACAATACGCGCGTGTGCTCTTTCTAGTTTTTGTTGTTTGACAAGCATGCCGGTGCGGTACAAATTGCCCCTGCACGCTCTCTCTTTTCTTTCCTATGTGTCTCAGTCGATGGAAGCCATCGTAATAGCGTCGACGGCTGCAGCAAGTCGCACACATCGAGCACCCAGCTCGAGCTGCATGACCTCACGCAGCAAATCGAGCAGTTCAGTCGCGGTGCTGTCGATAGGTTCGAACCGGCGACGCAGCAACGAGCTGATGACGACACGGCGAAAGGTCGGACGTTTTCACGTATTGTACGAATCAAATGGTTTTATTTTTGAGCCTGGAATGTGCTCTGTTTTATTGCTTGTCGTGTTGCTTGCTCTTTCTGTGCGCAGGGCAAGGATCGTTTCAGATGTGCAAGTACAGATGTACTGGTAGTAGTAGTGTCTAGTACTAGTGTGTTTTGTCAGCATTTTGTGCATGAGTTATAGTTTTAAATTGCGTTTGTTCGAGGTTAGAATCATTCATTGTTTTCATTCCTTTTTGCATGCCGCCATTATCACACGAGCAAAGGCGGAAGTGCTTCACTTAAATCACTTCGCACGCCTGGCGCGGTTATTGCATGCCTCAGTCGTTTACCGCCGAACTCGGCGTACGGGATAGCGAGGCAAGCTATGCACGAACAAGATAACGAAAGAAGCAAAGATGTGCCAAAGTGGCGCGCCCTTTCGGTAGCTACTTTCGCCTTAACGCGGCAACAAATAATGAGACTGTCTCCTGGCAACTTGCACTAAAATGCGAAATTGTTGTGGAGCAGCCAATACGACTGAAAACAAGTGTGGAGTTTTTGTTTCTATCGCGTCTTGCTCTAAATTAACGGAAGCCACAGCCCCGCGATCCAGCTTCGTTAAGTTATGATCTGATGAAGCTCTAAAGTTGAAGCGGCAGCGTAATTATTTATCGTAACGAACGCGTAAACGTTTTATTACCTTGCCGCCTGTTTGATTAGTTTCTCATGAATGTTGTTCATTGCAAAGGATGAGGTTTTCTGTTTGTTCTCAAGCGCTTTGTGCGTCGCAGATTTGAGGCCTCGTTGTTACGGTCTGTTCGTGCGTTTTTAACGTCATTCGCAGGTCACGGAATTGCAATTTTTTAACTTGTTGCTTTACGCTTCGTCAGCTTGGAATAGCCCTTAGTTTGGATTGTGTTCTAACGTTGATTAAAAGCGTTGCCTCGCGCAATGCCAATTTTAACAGTGACTGGTTGACTTAGGATCTGCATTAATGTTCCTGTGTGTTCGAATCGAGTCATTGTCGTTGTAATCATAAGCAGATGGTGTGAATGACGTCATCCACTAGGCAGTAGGTATGCATTGCGGTTAACGTGGCTAGTTCGTAGAAAGCTGTGAGGTTTGGTGAATCGAATCTTGTTTGCAGAGATAATCGTTCAGTCATATCTGGCCGAATCAGGTTTGGCACAAATTGCGCGGCAGCGAAGTAATTAGCAGAGTGCCGTCTGTTTCTACGTTTTGGCGCATTACAACCTCTTTTGTGTTGTTACAACCACCTTCACAACCACCTGTCTTTTGTATTTACAAACGTTGGCGCTATAAGAACGCGTTGTTACACAAAACCGTAGTTGCTACCATTCGAGTCCTACCAGATATGCACGTAGTCCAGATTATATAAGCCCGACGGCGGTAGGAATTTCGCGGAGCTGTTGGCCAATTTCGTTCGGTCGCTCGATAGCTGCACGCTCGTTAAAAATGATGGTTCGACCGACGCTCGAAAAGCAGTTTCGCTGAAATAAGGCACAATTTNTGTTTAGTAATTTGCTTTTTAGACAAAAAAATTGCCATGACCTAACAAGTCATTTGCCTTGACCCTTTTTCAGGCGTTCGTCGTGCTTGTTAAAGACAGGAAGAAATATCGCCGAACACTGTTAAAACCCGACCTTTGTTACGAAATGTCGACACACACTGCCGGCCTGCATCCACAAGCAAATATTTGCACACGCAGATACCCGCGGCTGCTTGTCGCGTGTGCTACACCAGCAAGCCATTGAAGCACCGACATGTCCTGAGCTCGCAGCGTTACCTTTTTGCCGGTGTTGTGTGCAGTTGCATCTCACATCCTTCTCTGACTGACCTATTTCAGGCACTCCTGGCAAAGGGATGAGTCGGAACACAAGCTTCAGCAGCGCCCTCTCGCAGCGAACTTCGATCAGTCACGAGTCGGGACCACCCGGTCAGAGGTTCGTGTGTTTTCGCGTCTTTTCTTTTTTCGATGTGCACTTAATCCGGGCAGTCTTCCTTGGATACCTGGCATCGGTTGCGGTCATGTTCGTAGTAATTGCAGATCATCATTGCCCAGTATCGATAAAAAAGCTTTGCTTTTTGCAGTTGCTCGAAAATCAACGCTTTTCAACCTGCAGTGCGCAGGATGAACGAGCAAGGCCCCTCGTTTGATATTCTTTATTATACGCATCGCAAGCATCCTGCGCTCTTCCTATCGTGTATGTTTGAAAGAAAAATTTCCTGTATAAAGTGGGTGACCGGTAGTTTCTTTTGGCAAGGTGTAGAACTTAATAGAGATTAGCTCAAGATGTTTGTCACATTTTTAAAGAGTGCACATTCAACACGCTTTATGAAATTCGATCGTAGTTCAAGGTTTTTAATCAAAAAGTCAAATTTCACACTTGCTTTCTGGAGTGGCAACGTGCTTGGCGAAGTAGTGTTGTTCGCACTGCGATTCCAACTAATGCCATTTGGTTAACCCTGATCAGAAGTAAATGCTTAGAAAACAAACTCTTAACGAAAATAGCGAAAACTGCATTTTCGTCTTTTTGCCGTATCTGGATGTGAAGCTGTTCACAGTACAGAAACAAGTGTCTGCCGGTGAGCATTCAGGCAGCGTTTCGTTCAATCGCACTCGACTCCCACAATGAGTATTTCCAAGGCGTCGCGAAGTGTTGGCCGCAGTATTTGATTTTCTCCATTTTGACTGGACTGCGCGGCCTATTAAACGCCTGGAATTGCTCTCATTTCGAGTTTCGCCACGGTTGCAGATCAGACAACGACGCCGAAAATCTTGACGAAACCACCGAAGTCGAAGAAGCGAAAGTAGAAGAGCCGCACGAAGCAGGTCAGTGTTGCGGGAAGCATATACTTCAGGAATACGCTTCGACCGTGCTGGCTTTTTTTAAACGTACAGCAACAGAGACTAGGATGTTGTGACGTTGTATGTAACGGAACCAGTCCCAGGCATTGCGTGGCAGTCAGGAGAACCGAAAGTGAATCACGAATTACGTCACGTCGCCGTCGTTCGCAGCGTTGCTGCAGGCTTCGGTCGGTTGCGTTTTCTTCTGGCCGTTATTGTAAACCAGCGCACTGCTCAACGCGAACAAAGCTGTCCCCCAGCCGAACATTTTCAATTAACCTGACAGCATTTTGTCACGGAGAGTAGGATTTCCAACAATGAAAAGATTTCCAACAATGATGCATCGCGCGCTGCTCTTCTCGGCTGCAACCAGCTGATATTTTCGGGTAGGGGGCAAAATTATTGGAACCCGTCATTTTACCTAACCACTGAAAAGGTTTTTGGATTTTTTTCAAAATGTTTGTGAAAGTTTCGGGGGGGGGGTCAACTGCCCGGTTGCGGACCTGCTTCAACGTCATGTGGATACATATGCACCCTAAACTTTATTACTGTTTCCAAAAAAATCGGAATCACCTTGTTGCCTGTAACTGAACTGGTGCATATGCAGAGATCTGTCTCGCCCTCACAAGCTCTAAGCTTTATCGTCAGCAGTGTCGGGTCTTGGAGCGTTATCTCGCTGATTTTTATCCGGCTGCACTTCCTTTATCCTGCAGGCTCTTCTCAAGCGTCCACTCCGAAGCAAAAGCGGAGGATCTTACCATCGGCGAGTTTTCTTCCTACAGCTGAGGTAATGGACGTCCTTTCGCTTGTGCGTCGGGGTTTTGCGCTGCACATTTCTCGAGGCTAAGCAATGGATGTCTGTCTTTTTTTTGCCATTTTCGTTTCCATGTCGAGAAAATTAACTTATGCGCTAGAGGTCACACGATTCTCAGCGTCAGTTTTTTTGCGCGGCTTGTCGGTTGTTAAAATTCTCAGGCGCACTGTGCTGTGCCTGTCTATTGTAATCAGCGAAGTCGTCAATACGCTGGTTTCATCTTGCAGACTAGTTCGCCCTCACCGGGCACTTCCCCGGCTTTCGATGATCAAAAGACTCTGCTCCGATGGTGCCAGAGAGTCACAGAGGGTTACAAAGGCGTCAAGGTGACCAATTTCACGACTTCCTGGAGGAATGGTTTAGCTTTATGCGCCATTTTGCACTACTACAAACCCGATTTGATGTAAGTACCAGATTTCCAAACGATACAATGGAGTCTGTTCTTACTTGATTGTATGCACAGCAAGCACCGTATCTAATCTTGCTCTCTGCTTAATTCGAGAGTTACCGCCATGAAACCTATATCTTGTGGTTTGCTTGCATTTCCGCAGCGTGTTTTGTCAACTTTTCGTCCTGCGCGAACGGCATGAGCGATTTCGTTGTTCCGCGCTGAGCGAATTAAAGAAAAAGCAAGCGAGGAGGGAAAGCAAAGATAACGTTTTATTATAAATTAGAGCAGTAACACCAATACGAATTAGTCGTGCTGCGAAAACAACAAAATTAAATCAATTGTACAAATTAAATCACGATAAACGACACGGGGTAAGAAAACCTGCATCCAGAAACGTATCAACGAGGCCAAAGTAAAGTGGCCAGAATCACTGCTCGAATTTTTAAGTCTGCTGAGGAAGCAGCCATCGCACGTGGTGGGTTGCTTAGTGCGATCTAAATTTTCCAAGTCTTTCTGGTAAATTTTGCAATATGACAAATCGCAATTTTTGAAGCTTTTTCCTTGTGACCTCTCGCGCTTTTACAAATCGGAAGACGCTGTCATTTAGTAGCTTATATAGCCAGGGTTACCATCTTCCTCGACCGGAAAGCAAGCACGATTCGTAAAAGCATATTCAAGCAATCAATGTAACTTTCAGTACAAATGGCAATTAACGTACGGGGCTGATCTCACGTAGGTGACTTTTTGTGATGTCACGATGAGGCTACGGAATATCAATAAGTTTACATTAAACCTTTTATAAATAAAAACTTAAACTAAATTAAAACTTTTTAAAGGATCTATAGCAATGAATCCTTTCACAGCGCAGGATCAGACACTAATGTTAACAGAGTGCATATTTTGTCCACTGGGCAAGCATTCTCAGGTCTTATTCAAATCAGTCATAATAACTAAGAGTTCGTGGCAGAAGCAAACACGTTCGGTTTGAGGACTCGGTTTGTCAATTATCACCGGCAGTCGTTTTCACTTAAAGATTGTTGGTTCAGTTTTGCAAATAAAAAATGAAAATTTTGAGAGTGAAATCGCAGTGAGCCGTTACTATAATAAGCGCACAATTAAAAATAAACTCTTTTCTTAAAAATAGGCGCAAAAATATTTTCTAAGACACGGGGTTGCTACGGAGTGTTAAAGTATGGAGAAAACTTTGGTCATTTCCCACTCTGGAAAATTCTGGGAAAATTTTTTTTGATCTGTTAGTATGTAAAAGGAAATAATTTTCCAGACTTATTCTTTCGACATGCATTTTCATATTTCATTGAAGATTGATAATAGTTTCACTTTCATCGTGTTAACTATTATATGTAAATAACCTGGATACGTCATTCAGGAAATTCGAAGTCTGGAAATTTATATTCAAAACTACGTAGGAACCCTGAAGACAGTGTTCTTGAAACTAAGCACATTCTGGCAACCTTGATTATATAAATATATGTTTATTTCGCACGTTGCGACTTGATTTCTTGCATTTGAAAGAGTCAACCATCCGGTTATTAACGTATTCGGGAAGACGACCGTATTCGCAACGTAACAACGTAACGTCAGTTGCACGAAACAAAAGCATATTTGCATTAAAGCTTCAAAGCAACACAAGACTCTAACCTGCTTCTGTTTTGTCATGTTGCAGTGACTACGACAATCTGAACGTACTGGAAGCCAAACAGAACACAAAGAAGGTGAATCACACCTCTGCGATTGTTTTGCGTTAACTCGACGATTGCGGCAATGCCGTGTTGTGCCAGTTACATCGGCACAGCAAGCGGTTTTACGGCATTCTCACCTGCCAAGCACTTCCGACTGCCACCTGTTGAAATGCGCGACCCTGGCTTCCGGCCATCTCCATTTTTCTCTCATGTCCAGTAACCAGTGCACTGGGCTGGCGAGACTTTTTTGACTTGTTTTTAAATTTTCGCGAATGCAACGGTGCTTAGTCTCACTTGCTTCTGTTTTTACAACGATCTCTGCCAATCCTCCAGTCCCCGCGCAATGCCTGTTGTAACTCTACTCTCTGATCTTAACTCACCACCCTATTGCGCTGGAGAGCCAATAAGGCGCATGGTTCCTACAGAGTCTTGAAAAGCATGGAAAAAAGTTTGGTCATTTTCCCAGCCGGGAAAAGTCGGAAAAAAACTTTTTTTGGTGTATTAGTATGGGAAAAGGAAATAATTTTCCAGACTTGATCTTTTGACATGCATTCTGATAATATTTTATTCTGATATTTTGATAAGATTGATAATTTGACCTTCATTGTATTAACTGTTACAGTGCCTGTATTCGGCCTGGGTGTGTCATTCGGAAAAGTTAAGTCTGGAAAAAGTCTGGAAAAGGTTAAGAAAAAGTCTGGAAATTTATATTCAAAAATGCGCAGGAACCTTGAAGGCGTCTTTATAAGCGAATTTTGATACACTTTCTATTAATAAAAGTGTGTATTTGTGGCATTTTAGGTTTTCGGCCACGGGGTACATCTAATAGCTGGAGTCAGAATTGACCAAAATTTTTCAGCTATCTATTCAGTACAGTCATCACCAGAAAAATTTTGCACAAAAATAAGCACATTTGCAAATGGAAGAAACCAACGTTCTTAGATTTTGTTTTGTTCGTCAATCTGGACGAATAGCTGTTGTCGGAAGTTGTATTTGAATGAAAGATGAAGCAAATGGTTCCATGAACAGCAATTCTATGAAGTGATGACAATTTTGAATGCATTTTACTTAGTTTCTAGCAAAAAGATTTATCTTATCCAGTAAGCATATCATGTAATAAAGTACTTTAGGATCAAGTGGAGTCAGTAGGTGAGCAGAAAAATTGATAAATCATCTGGAAATAACCTTCCGATTGTATTTTATGGACGGGACCGACACTAAGGTTGTCTGCGGAGTCAAATGCGAAGCAAGCTTGAGGGTATAATTTTTTGTAAAGTAGCAAAATGTTGTAAATGTCGGAACTCGATGGGTGCGATTGTCTGAGATAGATTTCCGTGTGAAAATTCAACTGCGGCAAAGGCAGGCTATCAAACCCGCTCCAGGTTTCCGTTCTTAAAACACACGGTTGTTGCTGTTGTGAACTAACATCGCAGGTAAGTCCCGATTACGACATCTGGCTTCCCCGCAAAGGAAAACACAATACACCTTAAAATTTTGTGACAGCGGAAAGGTTTGCGCTTACGCGAGCCAATCATTCATTGCAAAGCATCACGAAAAGATGGCAGATTATTGGTAATGGGCAGCATTGCGTTGTTGGCGGGGAGCAACAAGTGATCGTCAACAAAAACCTGGAAATTAACCACATGCTTTTTAGTGAAGGTTACTTGTCTTTTCAAGCAGCAACACTGCATGCCAACATGCACCAATTTTTCTCCAAGCGTTTAGGAATTAAACAGCATATAAGTTAGCAACCAGTCTCTGTGGCAAAAATAACGTCTCCTTAATAAATAACGTCAAAAATCTCATCCTTAAATTTTTTAAGTTAACGGCACTGCCGTCGGTGTAATACTGCACTGATACATAATTGCAAACTGTTAATGCACAGTTTGCCGATCCTTCTTGATATCACGCCTGTCTTGTTGTACATGCAGGCAATCGAGGGCTTCAGGTCCTTGAAGATCAGCCAGCTGGAAGTTACCGATCCATCGCTCTTATCAGACAAAGCTGGTCTGACTGCTTTTCTAAGCAAGGTCCGCGAGACTTTCAACGACGACGTTGCAAAGGTTTGAATACTGCTGTGTTCTTATTGTTGAAGCATTTGCATATTGGATTGCAGCGAAACAGATTTTTTGAAACTGTCAATCATCAAAAGAATCCTGAACGCGCTGATTGCGATTGCCCTGAATATAACTAACCCAATGCAATGTCAGATATATCCGCATGTGATGGCGGTTTCTTTTCTGTGTTATTCTCGCGTGATCACTACTCACGTCGTATTTTGAACAACCCGATAACACAAGATAGAACGTTTTTGAGCTTGACAAACCTATGCCCCAGTCCGTCTTCAGGACCTTACATGCTCGCGCTTTATTAACTTGTGACTCGCTCCTTTTTTTCGACATCATTCCTTTTGTTGTCTCAGGCCGATTCTACCACAAAGGCTGCTTCACCCACCGCAGGGACGACGGCACCCGGTCACCACCCCTCCATCGTGCACCGCAACCACCTCCCCGTGCTCGGGCTTTGTGACCTGGCGCGAGTCAAACTGCTTTCGGACCTCGAGGAGCGCGAAGACGAAGACGACGTGTTCTCCGCCGCCCTGGACGACGTGCTCGAGGTGGAGGACGACCTCCCGGACCAGTTCAGTCCCATTCCTTTCGCGAGGCAACGCGAGTCGAGCCCCCCGGGACCGACGACGACGCCCCCAATNGCCGCTGCTTTGCCGAAACGCTTTGACAGCGCCCCGGTCGTCCAGGAAGCGCCCGCTGCTTCCCCCCAGCCCGTCCAAGCGCGACCTCGCACGCGCGACGACGTGTCCTTGCAGCAAGCCGAACGTGTTCGGACTGCTCCGGAACCTTTCGACCCCCCTGCCGACGTCCAGACCCCTGCACTACCAGTAGCGCCTCAACTTCCAGAGGCGCCCGTTACTGACGAAACTAATATTGCTCCGTTGCAACCCACGTCAACACTACGCAGTAGCGGAGGGCCGGAAAAACCTGTCATGCCTCAAAAATCAGAATCAGTTCATGACGAAGCAACTGTCAGTTCCGAACAGACGACGAGCAACCTTGCTGACATCGGAAATGACGTTGCCGTTAAGAAACACTACGGCGTCAGTGGTGACGCGACTATTGCGGAGCCCCCGCGCGTCAAGAAGACCTCGCCGGCTGCTGGCGACGATTCTTCGTTGCCGCAACCCGCGAATAGTGAACATGTCCCTGAGACGAGGGCCGACTCCATGAACAAGCACTCCCTGAGCAAAGACTCGGCGATCGAATGCCCTTCCGACGCGTCGTTCTACGAAGCGCACGGCGAAAGCACGGACTGGTCGGGCCAGATGCGGGCGAAAGAAGACGCGCTTGTGGCCGCTGTGAAAGACGACGACGACGAAAAAAAGGCGGAGGTGAGTGGGCGTGTTGCTCTCAGCAGTATTTCGATTCGCTGTAGTCTGCCCCGGCTATGACCTCAGCATTTCAGCCCCTTCCGGTCGTATCCAGTTTTTGCTTGTCCGTGTTGGATTCTCACCGGGCAGCAGTAAATTGTACGGTGGATGACAAGGCAAACTGGTAAGAAAGTCGGGGTCCTAAGTGAAAAAGGCAGCCCTCGTGCTCAGTATTGCATCTTTGCTTCGCCGCTAAATGACAGCTCTCAATTCTGATACAACAGCTGAAGGCAGTGGTTTTTAACCTTCCCAACCCCGGGGCGCCTCTATTCCTAAACATATTGACTTGGGACACATCTGCGGTTTTGTCATTAGTCAAATTGGTGGTCGTTGTTTGTCCATTTGAGTGTTTAAAGAAAACACTTAGGCATTCCTTCTGGGAACACCCAGGTTTTTCACTGTGGACCTCGTTAAGAACCACTGGCTTGAGGCGCCTATTTTTAAACAAGCTGTTTGTTGATCTGATATCGTTTTTTTTTTCATCAAGCAGAAGTTTATTGGTTCTTGCCAGTGCAGTCCAACGCATTGTTCCATATTGTCTTCATGTTGTTTGTAGAAATTTTCGATGCTTTTGATGATTTTCATTTCTTTCTTAAGCTTGCCGTGTGTAGCTCCGCTTTGTCAGATGGAAAGCTCCTGTATGTATGTTGCCCAGCACGTTTAGTCTTCTTTCGAAGCAGGGTTCCCAGGAAAAATGGCTTTCTGACGAACGTAAATTGACTACTGATGAGTCATCTGATGACCTCAAGTACAAAAGCCCGGATGTGGCCGATCTTTCGCCCACGATCGAAAGCCATTCTGATTCAGATTTACAGCAGACGGTGGAAAAACTGTTGGTTAGTTTTTTGTTGTTGTTTTTTTTTTTTTTT
>JGI24158J21664_10002410_pt1 | contig 22624 bp, 9 predicted proteins | sample Ectturendosymbi3_FD_21664 | JGI IMG/M metagenome (IMG submission 21664)
TTACTTGTTAATTTTAAACTTTTCAGTTATTATCTTACACATGTGCGCAACATTCGAGGGCCACTGCTGTTAGATTAGATTGTATTGTGAACTGGCATGTTTCCAATCAAATTTCATTTGAAGTATCTCTTAGTTTAAAACTCTTGGTTTATTTGAGATAATTTTTATCAAAGATTTGTTTGGAAATGTTTAAGAATGAAAGACGTAAAGAAATATTCAGTTAAATGGACACACTGGGACAGTAATCGTGAACGTCTTAAATTCGACAAAGTAGGCAAACCGTCAAGTTCAACAATAATTACTGCTAATAATTATCAATGCATCGTATCAGAAAAATGCATCGCCAGCAATTCACATTAAAATACATCATACTTCTTACCAAATCCTTTAGGCCGAACCAGTTTTATCACCGGGCGGGATTAATTTCGCTACATTATTCCGAGTGGGTTAGTAACAAACACTCAATCGTTCCTTCAGCAGGCCCGTAAATAGGGGGGTAGCAGGGGACGAAGGCCCCATAGAAAAAATTTTGTCCTCCTGGAAAAATGCGCTGAACAAGGTTAAAAACTATTGGACATAGTTAAAAAAATTCTGCCCCTCTCAGAAAACTATTCGCCCCTTAGTGTCTCAAACCGGTTGCGGGCCTGTCCTTCTGTCCCAGGCCCCTCCGTAGCTGTCGGACCCCGGAACAATGTACCTGCTGGGAACCCCTCTCATAGGCCCTGAGCCCAGGGACGGATTTAGGTTGTGTGGGGCCCCTGGCTGAAACTTGCTTCTTTTCACACAGTTTAAAACTATGTAGCTTACCGCTATCAGCAGTCCCTGCCTCGCTGCATTACCTGCCAAAGATGTATGCGTTCAACAACAGTCACATGCAGCAAAACGACCGCAACTTGAAGACTTCGAAGATTTGCTGCCATGTTGCTGTTACGTGATAAAGACCAGCATTAGAACAATCCGCTCGCTAGTTTTACAACAATGCCTCTGCAGGAAAAGGATAGGACATGAGTGAAGTGCAAACTCATCACTGTATGACACCAGAGCAGTGAACCTGGCTCTTGTGCAGTGTGAGTGTGCTACTGGCAAATATAATTAAATCAATTAATCGGAATTAAGCTGCTGACTTCAGGTTTTCTAGAAATTTTGTGGTTCGTGATCCCAAATCCCACGAGGGGTGGGGGCAAATGCCCGTTTTGCCCCTCCCTGCGGATGCCCATGACTGTCGTGTAAGCTTTACATTTAACACGAAGATGATTGACGAGTTACTACTTCATTTATGAGCTGTGGGAAAAATATATAATAATAAGCTAAAACTAACAAACATTTTCTGCACTCTCAATATCATTGCAGTCAAATTTGGCTGTCGATAAAAAATGCTGTTTGGAACACGTACGCAGACTTGGTCGCCTTGTTCATCTGCTCTAAATTACAGTGGTCATTGCCCTCTAGATTAAGCCACCGAATCCTCACAATAGACGTTTCAGACAATGTATAACAAAAGCCTACCTTCATTTGTCCATAATCGAATGCTGTGCAAACGCAGTGGAACACACGCATTGACTTGTACAAGACGTCCTAATCGTATCAATGCAAGTGATCATTTGATCTGCAGTAAGCACGTGTAACTTTAAAAGGGAGAAGGCTGTTCCTCAGTACTTTTGTTGATTCTCACTCCTTTTGTTCTCTAAGATTCACCTGCATTGAGGATCGACTGCGTAGCAACGTCTTCGAACTGGTCGTGGAAGCTGAGCCAGGCTTTAACAGCCCTACTTTCCTCGATCACCTTTTGGTGGTGGCGGTGTCTAGCACAGTCCAGTTTACCATTTTCCTTTTCTTTTTAATGTGCTATAACTCAGCTCGGGTTTTTAGTCTGGAGACAAGCTCGCAAATTTGATAAAAATGATGTGAGGATTTTGAAACATCAGCCGTCACTATTAAATCACAAGTTTATCCATCCTTCCAAGAAGACTGTCGCAAAACGCTTATGTTTTTTAGTAAAACTAGTTGCTATGACATGAGATGTCATTTGTGTGCTTCTGAAAGGATTGTTTTCATTNAGCAGAAGTTGAAATGTTTTCGGAGTTTTTGCAATAANCTTGGATAAGATGCTCGAGTATTTCAGGGTAGTAAAGATGCAGTAGCTGGGCTCTTTCCCGCAAATATTTAGCAAAAGTGCCAAAATTTCAATTTACTCTTTTAACGGAAGGACGTTTATTCAGGTTGATTCATTCATGTGTTTTTACCTCATTTGTCTCTCCGTACGTTATGAAGACGTCGAAAGGCTGGGCGGTTTACCATCAATCAAAAATATTGTGCTTTTCACAGCATTTGCATTTTCTGCCAACGACACTAACAAATATGCTGAAAGGCGTGAAAGACGACTGTCAGTTGTGCATCATTATCACACCCATGAACGTTAATGTTTTACATAGATAAACAAGAAAAGCGCTCTGTATGACGGTACACTACACAGTAAATCAGCAGCCAAACAACAAGACTCATCGAAAAAAATGAACTAGTTTGTTGAACACTCGCGCTCATATTTGTATTGTGACATCAAGCACAAACTCATCCCTACCACAGGATGCTTCGCAATTTTATTTAGTTTTTAAAATTTTTCTTCAGTTTGCATTAAACTTCATGCAGATGCGAACGAGTACATTTGACGCAACCCTGATTAATTTTTTGAAGCATTTAGCCAAATAGAGATTGTTTAATCAAAGCCCAGAAATGTTGCAACTCTAATCAATGGCGAAAGTTAGTTGTCCAGAACGTCGAAATGGCTCCAGGAGTTTTATTAATCACTTGATGACATCATATGATTCCAGACACATATTATTGAAATGGCTTGATTAAAGCCATCATCTCAGTCGCAAAATTAATTTCTCTTTACTTCCTATCCTGAACGGTTATATAACACGAAAGATTTCAACTAAAATACGAGCTGACTAAGACCGAGTGATTAAGATCTGGTTCGACAGTTTACGACTCGAACTAAGTCTCGATTGTCCAACGTCAGCGACTCGAATCGAGAATTATCCGTTTGTTTCGCTCGCAGACTTCTCTGCCAAGTTCTTGCCTGTAGTTTTGTCATTGTGGAACGTTAACAGCTCAAATACAAGTTTAAAATGGGTGTTGCATTCTTGGTATTGTTTAGTCTTTTCCATGAGTGACGGTATGCAAAATAGCGTGATGCCGAAATAGCTAAAATTTACGGATTTGGCGTTACATTATTAGAAAATGCCTCCGTTTTGGGTCTCAGTTAAGTCAAAGTAAATGGAAAACTTTGCTATACATAAAACTTGACGAAACCTTCGCTACGGTAAGTGGGGCCATGGCAGTGGTTCTTCATCGTGCTTATCAACCTGTTTTGCCACACACAACCGATTTGCGAAAGTACATGTTGAAATGTCTTACATCTGAAGCACATACCAGTGACCACGCTGTCAATTAANAAAAAGTNAAAATCACAAAGCTTGCGACCAAAATCAATTTGCGACNGACAAACACACAAAACTTGTACCAAAAGACAGACAACAAAATAAACCTGTGNCGGTAACGAATTGAAGGATCGTACACATGCTAAATACTGCACTTTTGGTAACGGACGCCGTGTTGTGTATACGCAGAGATGNAGAATGTAGCGTTAAGAAAAAAGGTGTGGGAACGCACCCAAAAATAGCCATTTTAAAACAGCTTCAATCCCATTTTAAAGCAAAATGTGAAAAAGGTGTGGGAACGCCGTTCCCAAGCGTTCCCGCCCCACTACACCCTTGTATACCAGTCAGCGTGATTGCTCTTACGAAACAATGTCGAGGAACGAAACAATGTCTACAGACTCACAAACATTTCATTGGAACCAGAGTTTTTTCACTTGCTTCGACATAAAGACACAAATACTACGAAAGCTCATATATGATCGCATCAAGCGTTTGTAAATACGCTTGATTTTTGCAAATTATCTTACATTACATCATTTACGAGTGACGCCAGATGCATGGAATTGTGCAAATTTTTTCTTTTTAGCGCAAACACACAACTGCTGCAACACTCTGCATGTTTAGAACCTACCACAAGTCGAGCCACAGTGTAGCATGTGACAGTACAACAAGACTTCATTACCAGATGAAAGTGAAGCGAAATGATGAATGAGGCACTCAGGGAACGGATTTATTTTGACGACTACACACTTGAATTTATTAGCCGACAAGTCTTGGTCGGAATGGAGGACGAGAACTACACACATCTTAAAGAAATCGCAACACGTAGCAACCAACATCCAGGTGCGCCAAGAAATTTATCCGACAGTTTGAAGCCAGGTCAAAACTTTGTCACACAGGATATTAGCAATGCCTACGGGATTTTGCATTACATCCACAGGAATGTAAGTGTTGGCAAATATGAAGTTCCCCATTGCGTCATGATGATTGTTGCCTTGATAAGAAACAATTTGGATGCCTTTTTTCAATGATGCGCATCTTCATCCAACACTTTTATCAACTCACTTCTGTCTGATGCTTTTTGCAAATCCCAGTTTTCTCCCACTATGTAACACTTCTGTATGACGATAACCGAATTGAATAGATGTTGGTGCTTTACTTCAGTGTTTGTTCCTCGTCAGTTTACAGACTGCGTGTACCAACATCTACCCTGTGATGCGTTGTGCCTCAGTACATTTGTACTCTTGTGTTCTTTTGAGTTTCCCTGTGATGTGGACCATGTATATGAGCTATACACGCAAGAAATAAACTAATTGACAGGCTCCTGCAAGACTCTGGCGTACGGCTCTCCTCATTGCTGGCTGAATTGCATCGTAAGTTTAATTAGCGATTTCCTCTCGAAACCTGCACCCGTCAGTAAAGGTTTAGTTTGACATAGCTTCCGTCGGATTCATGGCCATTACTGCCTGCGGATCCCTCGTAGCGAAGGGAAACTATTGCGATCGAAAACCACTCTTCTCAAGGTCTTCATGAAAAACAAACGCTGCCAACTTTCATCTGGAATTTGGCGGTTGGTCCCAAACTTGCGGCAGCAAAATCACGCACTGGTAGCATTTCGAGGTTGTTCGTTGTAATGGTAAATTCCGTTGTTTCCGACTTGCTACCTTTATGCTGTGAAAGCATCACATTATACTGAAGAACCTTTTTAGACAAAAACACGTGATTCTGCGGAAAACCAAGAATCCATGTGTGGCGCAAGAATATATTTTTATTAAAACTGCAATCAACATCATTTCTCTTCCACAAACGTAGACTTCCGGGACATTTCGCGCATGACTATTGCAAGATTACCCCAAATTTACCCAGATTGGCAAATGCCAGCAGCATGGCAACTTTTCGGATGATGCAATTGGAAAAAAATTAGTTGATTTACCTTACATCCGTCGCGACCGATGTAATATGTTGCTTCCCCGTCGACGAGCTTGTGTACAGACCTGTCATATCCTAAATACTTCAGTGCATTAGCATAACTGCCAATCGATTCGTCGTAAGCGGCTGGAACGCCCGTGCAAGAAAACACAAATTTCTGGAAAAGAGAAACACGCTTTGTGACTCGATATAACGGGACATACGTCTGCTATTGCACAGGAATTGCTGAGAATTCTATGTGAATAATATTTCAGGACTGAGGATGCATCGTGTTAAGTGAAATCGATTTCCTATACAAAATTTTTGCAGACAGATTCACCTGTGTCGCCTTTTGTGGAGACTGGTTACTTGCATAATGCAAACCATTGTTAGCAGGCACGAAAACGTTTGCAGAAACACGAAACTAATAAAGTTTTCAGAAAAAACTCAGGACTTGAATGTTCAAAGCCTAGTACAGCTCCGACTTTCTGTGTGACTGTGAGCTAAAACTGAAGCTTTTCATGACAGGTAACATATTGCATGTGGTTAGCAAAATTGAAATTAAATGCCTATTCGTGCAAACATATAACTTCATAACTTTTATTTTGGTTTAAATCCATGTACTCACGCACTGCTGCACAGTTACGTGATAGCTGGAAACCANAAAATGCTTTCCATTTATATCATTTGGGTAACTCAAATTTCAAGCTAGGCAACCTAAATCTTGGACAAACTAGCGATGTCTTCTTGAGAGAAGCAACTGCTCCATATTTCCGAAAAAAGGAATAAAAATTTTTAACTAACCTGATAAGCAGTGCGACTGAACAAACGCAAGATTTTCAGCTGTACGCGATTAGTCGTGTAACCTATTGATCGTCCACCAATATATCGTCGCCACCATGTGTAGCGCTGATTTTCCCGTCGTGGTGGCACTTTCCATTTTTTGCTGGATACCTAAAAACAAAAATAAATGTATGGAAGTGTTTTCAATCTAGCTCGTAGTTTCTTCTAAATCAGTGATTCTCAGGGTCTTTTGCGTATTCCTTTACAACAAACCACAGACACTTTCATTTCCTCCCACCATAGATTACAATGAAAAGAAAAACACCAGGGTAAGTATTACAAATAAATCAAGCTTTAAAAATAACAACTCTACAAACAAATCAACAACACAAGACTATATCTGAAACTTTCGTGTTGTGGCATTTTGAAGAATTGCAAGTCTGGATGTTTTGGGTCCTATTTTTGTATCGTTAAGAATAAATCATAGACTACTATGAACAGTTTACAGTTAGAACTATTTTTCTTCTGCTACAGAACAAAGTGTCAGTAAAAATAGATAAAATCTTGTCTATTTACCTCAAAAACAATGTCATTTCTAACAAGATGATACTAGGGGATTTTAAGTTTAACTCTTTCAAACTAATAAACAACACTTTTACTGAGACACCATTATCTGCAATGAAACTCATCAATACAGCACACCAACAAATCCACGTTCTCAATCTCTGTACAATCTCAAGACTGTTGCATCACTACACTAAACGCCCTTTCATATCAACTCACACGCAGTAGGCTAGGTTATGAAAATCTAGAAATGGAGCCAAGCGTAGAAAAATTAATTATTAAACTAGCTGATAGCACGCAAGCTACGAAAATAAAAAACAATAGGATTGCTAGAAATATCAGACCTTGTCCAAGCAGAAAAATAGAAACTTATATTACTTCTTTTTCCTCCCCAATTACTCCCACGGGCAAATTTCCTCACAGGATTTAAAAATCCCTCTCATGCCAGGCTCTCGTTTGAGAAACATTATCGTAAGCTCGCGATTGAGTCAAATAAGTTTGAAATTAATTGAGCATTTTCAAACATGAAAGCGGTGATCTGTTTAGTTTTCGTGACAAGGTTTTCTACAACTCTTTCGCAACAAAGCTGTTTACTTCAATCCCCGGAAATACACACGCAGTGTATACATGAGGTGATCACATGTTTCAGTCGGGCCAAGACAGTCGTGGTTTTTGGAGTCCTGTCCTGGTTAATTGTTTGATTGTATCGATGAACCGATACCAGCTGAATGCAACATGCAATAACAGGATTGCGAATGGCTACTATGGAAATAAGCTGAGAAAATTTGTGTTTAGGAAAGAAAGTGACCTGTTTTCGCGTCTTTTTCAGCGACGTTTTCGCAGGAAACCAGAGCAACTTACATATCTTGTCTTAATGTATGACGCTCAAATTGTTATTACCGTTATTGGAAAGGTTCATCACCCACGTTGTGCGAAATCTCGATTTGGAAAAAATATGGGCGCCTACAGCACACCAGTAACTCAAATATGCGACTTGAGTTCAAGAAAGCTTTTTTAATAAGACTACCGAAAACACTTGGAATCGTCTGTAAACAGAGCCGCACGAAACGTCCCCACCAGGGAGTCTTCAGAGGAAAGAGGTTCCCACGTCTTGCACGCATATCACTTCGTTGAAGGTTTGCGACGCGCTCAAGCAAAACGTTCTCAAAATTGTCAAATTTCTATGATTATTTTGTTTTGAAGTTCATGCTACACGAATTAATCCTATTTCCCCAGAAAGCGAGAAACCAGCTGTAATTTTTGAGGAAGACGTCATCGCGTTGGAGCGGTTTTACAGTGAAGCATAAACCCCCTAACGTTGCTGCAGCACGTCAAACACCATCAACATAAGTCGCGGCGGACGTAACACTCACCTCAGAAATTTTCGGTTCAACGCAAGTTTCTCCCCCTGCAGTGAAATTGCAAAAGGCAATCAACGCATCCTTACTACAACCTTCATTTGGATCGATGTGATAATAACCTGCCAAAGAGGAAGTTTTAATAAATCTGTACTGTATATATATACGGTTATGTTGTCGCACAAAATTAGTTGCTTAATCATGCCAAAAAACATGTAACTTAGCCACGGTAGACACCGCAAAAAGACGTGGCCTAATTCACATGTTTATCGCATACACCTATGGCTATGGCACTTTAGAGCAGCAGGCGGTATTTCATCCTACTTTGATGTAGTCTACCAGAACATAAAAACATACAATTGCTGCACAAACAACCCTTTTTAACCTACAAAATGTTTGAGAGCTGTTCACATCTTTTAAAATTTGGAAACAAACGTTATTTACGGCTCATATTCATGTGTACTTATTCCATGATAAAAATCTTACTCTTTGTTAGGACCAAGCATCTCTAAAGTCAGTATTGCAACAAGCGATTTCTCAAAACAAATTTAGAGACTGAGATCAAGACATTGTTAATCACTACCTAAGGTGTAAACTCCCAAGAGATGAACTTGAAATCTGGTTTTGTCAACTTACTGCATGATTGTTTGGAAGTAAACAGAGAATGGGCCAAAAATAAAACCTTAACTTCGTATAAATATCAATCCTTTATAAATTTTAGAGTTTTTGGAATATGAAATTAAAAATAAGATTTAGTCTATATGAAGGAATATCGCTTCATACTTGATAAGTCCTGTTAATAAAAGTTTTTGAGTAACATTACACATCAGTGATTCTCCACGTTTTTGCGTATTCCCCCCTAACAAACCTCAGACACTTTCATTTCCTCCCCACCATAAATTACAATAAAAAGGTAAACGCCGAGAACCACATTACAAACAAATCAAGCTTTATTACTAAATAACAAGTTTAATAAGTATCTCAACAACACAAGGGTTTATCTGAAACTGTTGTGTTTCGGTATTTTGCAGAATTGTGGGTCTGTTGTTTTCGGTCCTCTTTTTGTATTGTTAAGGATAAAACATAGACCATTACGCAAAGTTTCAAAGTTAGCAGAACAAATTGTCGGTAAAAAGTAAATAAAATCTATCTATTTACCTCAAAAGAAATGCCATTTCAACAAAATTATAGCCTACTACGATTTTTAAATTCATTTAGGCTAACTCTTTCCAAGTAATCAGAAATGCTTTTACTAGGACAACGATATCAACCGGTACAATGAAAATCTTCAACACAGCACGCCATCAAGACCACGTTAACCATCTCTGTACAATCTCAACACTGTACACCTGCAAGTTTTCTGAAAGACCAGATTTGTTGTACGGGCCGGGCTTGAATACGTTAAATTGAGAGGTTCGGGGTATGCCCGAATCTTGACGGATCGTAAAAAGTTGGCGCATGCAAACCTCCAGGTAGACGTTTCTGCAAAATTTGCCTACCGTCTTTTAAATATGGCTGGTTTATCAGTAGATCCTTGCACGTTCTTGCCGGGTAAGTTGCCGTGCCAAGTGGGCCTATTCCGCGTAGCAGAACAAACCTGGCCAGCTCAAAAAGTTCTGTCATCAGGGTTTTGCTGACAGTTTCCTGCGAATACATAAGATGACGTTTGTTGAGCGGGTTAAAGATTATCCTAAAGTCCGTTATTGGCGCTTTTGTGATACTAGAAACACGTCATAATTCATAACTACAGCAAAGTTGACAACAAAAAAGAATTTCTCTGAAATTNACACAAAAAGTATTTATAAAANGAACGCAATGAAGCCAGTAAACACTAGATAACAGTAACTTATCCGTTTCTGTCTCCAACTTGCAAAATGTCAGGAGGCAGGAAATGGCAATGCAGGTGCTTCGATAAGTTTGACTACTTTCTTTGTGTTTATTGGGCTTGAGGTTATCACCCCTATTCCCCGATTCATATGAAGATATCCAGAAGAAGCGACCATCTTATTCATGACCCTCTTCGCTACCTCAAAACACTTGCCTGATTTTACAATCAGACCATACTGCGTCCGGCCTTTCTTAAAATTAATGAATAATTTTTTAACGCAAGCCCTCTGGTGAAAAAGATGTTTTCGAAATTGCGAGCAGTTGCAGGACAGAACACTTCTGCGCAGTGGGTCAGGTCACATTATCAGGCCGATGTCGATTATAGGTAAACACTGTAGAGCATAAATCAAGAGAAAACTAATACAGTGAATACCGATCGAGTAGGTCAACTCTAAACACGCGCTACAAAACCAGGTGATGGAATTTGTACTCCACATAGTTTCTAAACGAAGGATGCGAAATCGAGAAAGAGAAAGGCCGACGATTGAATTAGGCTATATAAATATTTTTAAATAAAATAGAACTTACGTTGTAATATTTTAGTCGACCAAGAGTTCCGTTCGTTATCGCAAAAATTTGATGTTTCTGACAGAGGAAGAGCAAATGAGTGAAATGTACATAACAGTGGATAAAGTCGCAGTGACAGTCTTGTGACAGGTAGAACAAACAAAGTAAAAGAAAAACAACGTAGGTTATCTCCCAATACAAGTCAACGACTCGATTCGAGTCACGATTTTCAGCGATTCGACTCGAGTCACGTTAGGAAACGATGTTGTGATGACTCGACTCGAGCCATGTTTTTTACCAAAGAACTCGACACGAGTCACAATGAATGACTCGAGTCAAAGTCATTTTTACAAAAATTTTCGAATGTCTTATTGACAAACCCAGTTTGTGTGTACACAAATAAATGAGCTTTTTTGCTTCTACGACGCATGACCAATATTGGCGCAAATTTTCTGTTGGGACTGTGTCTCCTAGAGCTGTCGTGCTAGATTTTCAGGATCAGGGGTTCCACCTGACAGCGAGGTAGAGCTGAGACTTTGCTTTTCGCTGAAGGGCCAGCAACGCACAATACACTGGACACATCATCGTGGTTTAGTGTAGTATTAACATATTGTGTTTGCGGCAGTCGGCCTCATACTTCCACTTTGAAATAAAATACAGCACATAGTCTTGTCAACAAAGTGGTTCACCTTACGATGTTGCAGTCATGCGCCGAGGACTGCTAAAATCAGACTAATTGAACGTTAGAGGGCGGGATGCAGTTTCCCAGTAGATCGATCTTAACTGTTCCTACTTTTACTTCACACAAATAAAAGCAGCATGTGCTCTTTATGGTCAAATAGCAACGTACCAGAAGCTCAGTAGAATCGCTTGCATCGCCCTGCAGTAAGAAAAAAATTCCGGTAAGTGATTTGCAAGCATGGATTACTGATAAGACACCTTTTACTCACCGGGGGACCAGGCAAACCAATGGGACCTGCTTCACCTTTCTGCCCAAGTTTGCCCTGCAGAAAAAAACGCCAAAGACATCAAACATCAGTATATGTAAGAATTTAAATGTAAAAATATATGTTTGCATAAAGGAGGTTGATGACCTATTCAAATCCTACTGCATGTGTGTTATCAAAGACGTGTCGCGTAACCGTACGTGAGAGACTGAAACAAGTTACAAACGGCACCTTTTGAGTAAAAAGTAAAGAACGTAACTTGGGATGTAAACTTACCGGTTTTCCATCTTCACCTTTAGGTCCTTGTGGACCTTTAAGGCCTATTGCTCCTATTTTTCCCTTGAATCCCGGTGGTCCATCGATGCCCTGCAAGCAGGCCAATAAAAACGTTTTAGCAAGTTAGCCATCGTGATTTGCACTGTCGCAACTGATTGTCGTTTGCAAACCGCTGCACCTGGAAAATTATTTCCTGCTCAAACTTTAAACAAACAAGGTGTTAACACAGGGCAGTTGTCCTCAGGCGAAGAAAAGCTTGCGTAAAAGGCTTTGTGCGCAGACGTACGTTTTTTTTTGTTTTTATATAAAACGGCTTCATATACCTCATATTTGCTACTGCATGTGTTTAAACACTGCTCGATCGACAGCAATGTAAATGATGAGTGACTATACAGGGATGTGACAAACACTGCCATGAAAAAACCACGAAGCTGGTTCATTATTTACGCTGTTTTGAACGCTCAAAACAATGTTGTTGAGTTGTATGTAAGTAGATGGTATTTCATAACAATACGTCCTAACGTCCTGAATACTAACATACACCTTTGCCATTTCGTTGATCCACATTGTTGACAGCATTTAAGCTTTCATCAATTGCAACGCACGATTGATAACCTTAGTTTACGCGTGGTGGGCAGTTTCTCTTTATAGGATACCAAAATGACATGAATCTTAACTACTTCAATAAACGTCACACATCTTTCAATGAGTGCGCGCGCGTGTGTGTGTGTGTTCAAGCGCGTGTATACAACGATGCACGATCGCATGGCGTGGCGAGAGTCACTTCCGTAAAGTGACAACTGGCCGGCATGGCGATACGGTGACAAGTTGCTTCTTAGCTGGCCTACATTGCATTGTCGACTAAAAAATATATTTTTGCGTCCTTAACTGCTGCAATAAAATATAGCTACATTTAGTTACATGAAACTGCAACCATTGGAGTCAAAATCACAAATTTTACCTTTGGTCCTTCAATTCCTTTACCACCTCTAGGTCCCGGTGCTCCTACGTCGCCCTACAAGAAAATCTTTATTTGAAAGGTGAGTATCAAGCAAGGTTGGAAAATAAACTGAACTAAAAACGATTTTGTTTACTCAGTCAACGTTAGTTCAATGTTTTCATGCAAAAATTAGCAAAATTTTCAGACAATGCTAACAAATAAGCACAGAAAAGCCCTCCTACGAAGGCTTTACTCCCTCCCTCATGGTACCAAAAAAGTAATATTTTCTGGTTTTTGCTCCATTCGCGGCAGACTCGTCGACAGACTAGGTCTTTCGGTTTTTAAGCTGAATGTAGCGGAGGGTTAAGGATCGGATCAGAGCTTATCTAAGCTTGTCCTATCACACTGCTTCGTTACTCCTGAGAATTAAACGCTTAGTGGAAGGGGTGGTCTCTCCAAGCCTGTGTATAGCGACGTGCCCATTGGTACATCACTGTGCACGGTGCATATTAACATTTCACCTTGCAGTTGTTCAAACAATCTTGCTGGTTCTCTTTTCTTATACCTTATAGCCAGGAATCCCTTTTTCTCCAACTTCACCTTTGTCTCCAGGTGGTCCAGGCTGTCCGCTTTCTCCCAAAGAACCATTGATTCCTTGCAGGCCAGGGGATCCAGGAGCGCCGAAAGGGCCAGGAATGCCCATTTCACCTTTTGAACCTTTTTCACCCTACAATCAGCGCATACGTAGTTAAGGGAAGAAATATACCCCACAATTAAGCTCAAGATACTCTATTGATTTAAACTGGTTTTGGGGAAATGAATCAGAAGTTAAGTTAGGCGGTCTGCCTGAAGGTAATATTGTCGATATGAGTTTTAACGATTAAAGAACAGCGCTTGTTTATAAATTACTGCAAATTAAAGTGCGTACGTTGTACGTCTGATTAAGTTGCGGTGCGTCACAGGTAATTTCGCTGAGGATGTTCACATATTTTGTATTCGAATGGAAAAGTTGTTCACCTTCTGCCTTCTTCTAAAACCTTCGATACACATAAAAACATTCGAATTGAGAAGCCCCACAAAATGTTTTCCAAAACACTTCATAAGCGCTATTTTTAATGAGACTACGCTAGTACTTTAATTTCGACCTCCGACCAACACGATTTCAAATCGATTTTTCATCCCAATCGGGCAATAACAAAGATGAAGATCACTGTCATCAACTGAATGGAACCCTGGCAATAGTAGCTTTTAGAAATCTGCTTGTGATAGGCAACATTGCTTAGATGTCCCAGAAAGCAACTCAACTTTCCACGTGGTTTTTATAAAAAACATAGTGTTTGTATTTTTCACTACAATACGCGTTTCTTTTTTAGTAAATTATGATTCAGGCAGACCTAAATATTTTCTCGCTGTGTTACGTTTCTGCGATTCTTTTGATATTGTGCAGAATTGCTTCTCCCTTAGCTTTGTTTACCTTTTCTTAGTCGCTTGTGTTCTATACACTTCCGTCAGGAAGTTCTGCCATGTTGTTTTAATATTGTTCTTTAATGCACAAAACATTTTTTCCGTTTTTATCAATATTGAAAATTCTCTGAGAAAGGAACTGCCCTGCATAGTATCCGTGTGAATACATTTGCTTGTTTATCATTGAAAACAAGGCATACAATAATACATTTAGAGGTCTAGAAAATATTTACAGTGGCAACCCGTTCTTACGAACACAGCCAAAAAAACAGCAATAACCTACTAATAGGCTACCTTCGAACCAACATCTCCTTTATTTCCCGTCTTGCCTGGGGGTCCTGAGATACCCTGAAAAATATATCACAGAGCATCCACACAAGGAAATTAGTAGTCACACAAGCATTTAAGAGTTTAACAAATTTTTTACAAAAAAGGCATGGAACTCGAATTCTTGTTTGGAAACGCGGGGTATTTATGTCGTAATTCATGTGCGCACAAGTGGCACAGAGCGTCAAAAGAAGTCCGGCACTTCTTCAGCATTTTCATCGAAAAGACACCGTGAGTAAAAAGTACTCACCGCTTTGCCCATGATTCCAGGTTTTCCTGCAGGTCCTGGCTCGCCTGAATCACCCTGAAGGTTAACAAGAAAAACCACAGTCATATTTCCTTACCTAAACGAAACGCTCCGCGCCATGTGTTGAGGAAAAGTTACGCTTAGATGATGGCTGCATTCCACGCTTTAAAAGTGGTTTCACGACGAGCGTTTTTTTGCATTTGTGGCTTTTAAATGATTGTACCCGATACTTCAATCAAACTGACTATGTCGCACAAAATCACGTAAAGAACGATTTTAACACAATAAAAGTTCAAATAAAGTTTTAAAACTGGATAGCGTATTTTAACATACTTTCTCTCCTTTCTCTCCCAATTTTCCAACAGGTCCAGGCGATCCAGGCGCACCCTAAACACCAAACAAATATTTGAGGAGCTGCTGGAGCACAACAATGTATCACATATTAGAATGCAGCCTTTCTGTAGCATAAAGGTTTGCAGATTTAATAAAATATATTTCTCAAACACTCACTTAAAATACAAAAACTAGACAAACACAATCAGCTGAACTAACTCGCATAAACTTTTTTCTTCATGTGGATGCAAGATTACAACGGGTTCTTAGAAAACGAAGGAAAACACCAAAGAATTTTTGAATCACTTGTACAGCTGTGCAGGTTCGTGCTTCATATTAAAGAAAGATATCACTTACACAAATGAAAGCATTTTTTAAAAACTCATACGTCAACTTTTAAAACAGGCGTTAGAGTGTACCGTGTTTCCAAGATTTCCGCGGTTCCCCTTGACTCCACTTCGGCCGATTTCGGCCTGAAACGAAAGTAACAATTTACGGGTGAACGGATGCAGTGGATCGCGCAAGTCACTGTAGTGGCTCGAGGCAATCTCGACCACAACTCGCCGGTCGATCGCACTAGAGAGTCAAAGAAGGCATCATCAAGAAGAGGAATTTCGTGTACAGTCCTTTCTGATAGGCAAAAATTCAGGTGTCTTGCCATTTTTTAATTTGCCTGGCAATGTGTCGTCACCACTACGTCCATGTGACGTCATAGTGACACACGACAAAATTTTAAATGCCAACGCACCTATAGTTTTTGTTGTCTTCATTGACTCTCTAGTGCGATCAGTCGGCGAGTTGTTGCCAAAATTGCCTCCAACGCCAAAAATTTGGGCTCTCGTGGTCCTCATTGGGTTAACTTGGATGCTTAGAGTAAAGCCGCCACCACTGGCCCTAAATTATGGGCTTTGTTTTATGAGTTTCACCTGATTGTGATCAAACTGCCAGATAAGGCGTATTATTTTGTGTTTCGGCAAACTTGCAAGAAATTATTGCCGAAATGTTAACATCTAATAAACTAACACATTTTTCTCCAAAACTGCATCAAAACTTTTCATGTGAATGTGAAATATAATAATTTACCCAAGTGGCGTGCCAGAAACCACTCTTACCGGTATACCCTTTAAGCCACGCTCTCCTTTCTTTCCTCGTAAACCCGGTGGGCCCTAGATGAAAAAAAAAACGAAATCAATCGCTGACTGTTAACTTCAAAAGGCATTTCGTTGGAAGAGAACGAACGAGCGTAAAAAGATGAAAAATTTACATTATTCGGCAAAGTTGTCATCTAAGTAGAGATTTGTTTAGAAGCAACTGACATCTTTTGAATTTGTTCAACAGTGTGGGCACACTACACAATTTTTTAAAGTCGCAAGATTACGTCATAGTTAAAAAAATTTTAACCCAAATAATTGCGAGAGTTTCCAGTTAAATAAATTCTAAAACCTAGCCTCTAAAGCGAGAAGCACTGATCTCATTGCAAAATTTGTTGGATCGAATTTCTCTACGATATCGGTCACACATCATTTGTAATACTTTTGAAACGACCTGAAGGTAGACGCCAATCAAACAGTGGGAACGAATGAACCGTTGGGGTAGGAAGCTGCCAACGGCTCATTTCCGTTCCTTGCATTTGACTGGCAATCATTAGGCTTTGGATATTAAGCTGACCACTGTTTGCTTCATTATCTCTGCCAAATACGCAGTTTTCCTGCATCTTCTAACAGCAAATTTCTCAGTTACTCTATGTTCTCTTCGGTATAGAAACTTCGCAACATCATAGATATATTTAAATTACTCTTATATGCGGAAACTTACCGACACACCTTCTGGGCCTTGTGCACCAGGAGGACCTTTCTCTCCTTTTGGTCCCTGCAAACAGTTTAGTGAAAAGGGCTCGAGTGAAACTTTTTTCGTTAAAGCTTGGCATTTTCAAAAGTAAAACCCTAAAGTTATCTATCAGAACCCTTAAACTTCTGCGTCTAGCTTGCTTATACAAGAAAGTAAAACGGTCTTGACTTTATTAGCAGTACATGTGGTTGGTAAACGCTCCTTAGCAAGGCATTAAAACTGCTTCAGACGTTTAGCCTTTAGCTTTTGGTCGAAACTCTACCCAACTAATATGGTTCTGGGGTAGTACGTAAGTGCACGTCACGCTCGGAGAGAGAGGTAGGGCTTTGTAAGTTGAAATTTGTACGACATTTTTGAACGGTGCGAAAATTTAAAGAGTGACTTTGAGGAGGAGGGGAAGAATATGTTCTAAAATAACGTAACTACATTTATGGGGAGATATAACATCCTGCACCAACCAACGTACAAATCTGTGAACAAATACAAATGCAATTTGATTACCTGTGATCGAAATTCGGATGGCGGATTTTTTGGCTACAACTTCGACAATGAATACAAACAATCCCAACGACTTCAACCGTCGTAGGAGGTAAACATCAAAAGTAGGTTAAATAATTTTTAAGCCCACGCTAAAATTTGGCGAGGTTGATGCATTATCGACAGTCAAACACACCACGGGCGTAACGAGGGGGAAAGGAGGGCACAATTCCCCGGGCGCCGAATCACTGCGGAGGGCGCCGTGAAGTCCCAACTATGTCACAAATACATTGTCCAATACAGCAAATTTACTTCCGAAAGAGCTCAGGTTCAAACATGGGGGCGCCCAACGTCCTTCTTGCCCCGGGCGCCATCTAACCTCGTTACGCCCCTGAAACACACCATTTCACTTTCAGCCATTAATGAGAAAACCGCCATCTGAATTGATGATGAGGATTAAATGAAGTATATTTCGGAAACATACTTTTTAAATAACATTTATCTTGTTATTTTGTGTATATCTTGGTTGTCGCCATTGCTTGTCTGCGAATTGTGTGCTTTAATGTCGGGTTAGAAACTAGCGAACTGTAAACTAGCACTGATCCACCAAGACCTCGACACTGATGCAACGCCTAAGGAAAAAGATCGGTAAGGTATTTTATCACAATTTTATTGACTCTCGGCATTGTTACTATTCTAAACCTGTTGATCTGGTCTTATTATAACTACTCAACCTAATGGCTGGATGTCAAAATAAGTTGGGGATGAAGCAAGACCAGCAGATGTTACAGAGTAATATGCTTTTATGAGGCCTTCTAATTAGAAGCACTGTTGTTGTACACTGCTTTTCCGTTTTGTAAAAACTCAGGATATCATTATCATTATTTACGTTGCAGGAAATCCTAAAATTACTTCAGTCAGTTCTCCACGTCTGTTGCACAAATTGCAACGTCCCTTTGCGCAGATGTTGTGAAAAAATTTTCAACACTCCCTTCTGAACCACTCGCATTGCTTCTTACCGGATTCCCAGGTTCGCCACGATCGCCCTTCGCTCCAGCTTTCCCTTCAGGTCCCCTTTCACCAACAGGACCCTTGTAACCTTTCCAGCCTTTCGCACCTTGCCGTCCCTGTCAGGGAAAAATCCTATCAGCCAAACTGTATCCAAACAACAAAGCGTAGGCTGAGAATGAAACGTTCTATCAAGTAAAAGCATGGAGAAACAGTACCAAAAATTATGAAGAGATTAAGTCAATATAAAGAACTTAACCTCCGGTCCGTCGATTCCTTTCGGTCCACTTTCACCGGTTGAACCTCGGATTCCTGGGTAGCCTTTGCTCCCTTTTGTTCCACGGTATCCCCGTTCACCGAAATCACCCTGAACAAGAAGTTTAGATTCAGCAGAAAATAGCTTAATGCCGCACTGTGAATGAGGTGCGCTAGCATGACAGAGCACGTCACTTGCGTCACCATGGTCAGACGTCACTTGCGTCACTGTGGTCAACGTCTCTTGCGTCAAACTTTAGGCTTTGTCATGCAGTGTCGCAGTCGAAAATATTTACACCAACAGATCCGGTTCCATGATACCAGATATTTCAAAGACTCGTAGCTATAGGATGTACCAAACTGATAAGATCTGGTCGGAGATACACCTATAGGATTTCAAATTCAACGACTACAACAAAATAAGTTGATTGTGTCTTGTGCAGTCGGAGAAATGAAAAGCTTTAAATCTGCTGGAACAGCATGAAATACTTCATGGAATCCTATACCGCTACTGGGTAACATGAGTCCAAACACTACTGGTATGCCATTGCGTTGCATTGAGTCATTGACGGACTTACAGGAATACCAGGTGGTCCTTGGAATCCATCTCTTCCACTCGGCCCTCGGATCCCCTGCGTATTAAAAAAGAGTCAACAGAGCAATCACTCCGTTGTAGAACAATGACTAAGAACTAGTAGCTGAGTGAGCAAATGTTCTGAAAATTCAGTTAAGAAACATCTGGTATGAGATGGGATAAACAATAGGTAGCAGTCAAGTTCTGTTTCAATGCGCTCATCCTTACTGCATGAACGTTTGAATCTAACAAGGTAAACTACACTATGAATTCGGAAAAAGGAGGACCCTTGTGCGCAACAACAGCATCTCTAATGTCAGGCAGCACAACATTTCAGTATGTTAAAAGCCCTGCAGTGCAAATTTGTGGCATGAAACAATAACTCAACAAGTAGAAGCAACAAAAATATTATGCAAAAATCATGCTTACATGCACGCGTGCAAACAAAACAAAATGACGTAACTAGGCGGCAATCTGAAACACGTTCTAGGCTTCTACTCTAGGTCTAGGGCATTGCTGGAAAGACTGAAATAAAAGAAATGCACGGTCGATTCGAATTTCTGTATTCACAGATTTGAATTTTCGATTTCTACTGAAATCTGGAATTGGACAAGAATATGTTAATCTTGTTTCATGGCTAGTTGATATGATGGCAGAGCACGTGAATCTATGATCAGTTCACATAGTTTAATTCCTGTAAAGTCCCACAAAAAGATTTGGAAATGACCCTTCGCTACCTGGAAATCGTGCTTGACATTGATGATTCTGAACAAGAAGCTTCCTGTGAGGTGTAAACATCTTTCGACGCAACTGAGGCATTCACTATGCAAGTACCAGGGTGATCCGAAGTGCATAACAGGGGTGGATACAGACTACAAACTCGTCTCACCAGTCTAACCCGTAGCAGCTAAGTATAGAGATAGTATAACCGGCAGCAACTCAGTAGTCTAACCGGTAGCAACTAAGAATAGAGAAACATTAGAAAATGTAGGCTTTGTGTGACGATGTCATGAGCTCCGTTTACGGTGCAGCAATATGACGAATGTTAAACTCTGAGCAGTTTTTATTGAATTACTAATAAATGTCACACAAAATATTGGGGCTTTTACTCCAGCAACTGGCTGTATTTTGAAGAATTCAGAAAATATCTAGTTTACGGCTTTAAATAGAATTACTGATCTGCTAAATCCCGCCTAAATTACTCTAGCAAATTGATTCAAAGACTTGGAAACATTGCACTTCCTTGGAATGGAATTTTGCACCTTTATTGAGACATAGTCTATCACTTTTGTGTATCAAATGGCAGTCGCTTTCTAAGATTAGCAAACGTCCACATAGATTGACCGACGCATGGATGGTTGCGAATTGCAGTTTGATGCGACATATTCTCACTTTGTACAACTTAAAACAATTATTTCTCGTCTATCTCACTTGCTCTTTATGTTTGCCCCTCTAGCGCCTCTAAAGGTTCATGCGTGATGACGCTTTTTGTTTCAACAATACTGTTGCGCGTCCAGAAAATAAAAACAACTCTGCCTTAACAGGTTTTTTACCGCAGTTCCAGGGAGGCCTTTGCTGCCTTTTATTCCCATCTCTCCTCGGCTTCCCTGCGAACACATAGTTTTCATGGTGGTTTGGCAAAAAAATCGTTTCAAATAACAAGAAAGACATGTACAGGTTTCATAATAGTCCAGAACAAGCTAAACTTCGAACTTTATTAGGTATAAAAGCATTGGGCTAACAACACCAGGAACATATTTATAGAACTGGACATGAGTGAGTTTACGTTCCTATGCAGCTTTTCTGATGAGCGTTCAAAACAAACCTTTAGCAGGTGGTTTTCACAGGCAAGAAACCTGCTAGTTAGCGCAACACACTGCAGGTAAAACAGGGTCAAACCGATATGCGCTTGCGCTGCATCAAGCAAGACACCAAAAACTTGGTGCTAAGCAGGCCCGTAGCCAGGTTTTGAGATTTTGGAGGGCAAGATATTATTTTTACTATATGTTTAAAACAAAGTTTTCTGGGCACAACAAAATTTTTGGGGCACTGCCCCCAAATGCGCCCGACAGATAGGTTTAATAACTTCAACGCAAAAAGCGAAGAAGAAAGTCGAACCTGTGGACCCATTTCCGTCGACCCGATGGAGCCTTGTTCGCCCTTTTCTCCCTGCACACAATAAAAAGTAAACAAAACTCAAATCTGAATACCCTGACTGAGTGAGTCGATTGTTGGGGTCAGATAATCGCTTGTTCCCTGAAATGACCATTAGATATACTAATTCGAAGAATTATATGCAAAATTTTCATGGTTTAAATTTACGCAAAACTGCCATATAGTCTGGGAAATTTTAACGCAATACNTCTATAAAACTGATATTTCACGGTCACCATGACATTACGAGAGAAGCAGCAAATTGCCAACTGTATAAAATTACGCATACAACAACAAAAAAAAACTAAACTTCATCACCGAAGATTTATTCAAGTTCTTGAGCAACCCGGAAAACAAGAAAGATGAAATAAAATCGGAAACTTTGAAGAAACACCGGCAGGAGGCAAGAAGCCATTATTTGACTTTTGCGCGTTGGGGAAACCGAGTGCACTGATTCAGCGCGGCAGACGTCAATCGCAACACGAATTCACCTTTTCACCTTTCAATCCGAAATCTCCAGGGAGACCAGTGACGCCGGGGATGCCCTGCGTGACGCAAGCAAACATTCTGAATCCGTGTGATGTTACATACGAGTGAATATGGGAGCACAGCACGAGCGCAAAAAGACTGTGGTGCGCATCAGTTACACTGTATCAGCGTTGACAGCACAGTGATACTCATCTCAAATGACCCTCTTTTAATATTTCCACTTATCAAGGCATACTTTAAACAGCAATTGGCAAAGCCCTCGTTTTTTGAGCGGCAACAGAAAAGAGTCTCGCAAACATTTTACTCAACGCACCTTCCAAACAACAAATTTATACCAGGTTGTTTTCACTATCAAAAGAAGCAGAATATTTCAAAAGACGCAATTACCAACAGTGGCAAATGGTGCTAAACGCGTCACATTGCGCAACACCGCTTAAAATATGCAAAGGGTATTGCTGCACCAATGAGCGTCACCAACCAAAAATACCAAGTACATTGATGTTGATATTTCGTCAATTAACGCTCTGTTACATTTAAATTTTCTGAAAAATGAAAAAATACATTGAAATTTTATTTGGGAGGAGCAGTTCGCAGAAACGTTAAGGAACTGTTGACTAAATGAACTCGCAAACTAATAAGTTTCCAATAAAGGGTCACACTAACTTCGGCTGCTATATTTCAACGAAAGTTTCAAAATCCGCACAAGTCTCGCGTAAAAAGTAACAAGCAATATACAGTATATTGCTTTCTTTAAAACATTAAAGCACTAATGTGTCCACTATATAAGAATGCCCCCCTTCGAGAAAGAGGCGTGGATAGGTTCGCGAGAGCTGACACG
>JGI24158J21664_10002411_pt1 | contig 22618 bp, 13 predicted proteins | sample Ectturendosymbi3_FD_21664 | JGI IMG/M metagenome (IMG submission 21664)
TCGTCGCCCAAAACCTCGTCGGCGATCACTTCCCCCAGCTGCTTCTCGAGCGCGGAGACCCGCCGGGTTAGTTTGCGCACAGTCGCTTTCAGCTTCTTGACGTCGTCGACCAGCTCTTCCAGGTTGACGCCCTGCGAGCGTAGGAGCGAAGAGTTAGGGGGGTCTGAACACGCGTCGCTCCGCAGCCAAATACTGGTAACGAGGCGGTGGAACTTACTGGAGGAACGGTGGCTCCGTTCTGGACAGCTTCTGACGGAGCGACGGACATCTTGGCCGACTTTGACACTTTTGACAGAGCACGCTGGGGCTTGTTGGATTTCTTGGTAGTCTGAGCTGATTTGCAACTCTCAAACACTGTAACGAAAGCACGGCTGTGTTAAAGCGCGAGTTGCTTTTTTTAAAAGGAAGTACTCAAAATCCGCATCTTATGTCTTGATCTTATGTCTAAAAGATGTTATGCTTGTAATTAAATTGACGTGTACTGTAACATACACATAACATTATATCAATACCGAGAAAGCTCGCGGGCCTTAAAAAGTCTGCCGCGGGCCTGTAGTTGGATCACACGGTGCCAACAGCAAACAATGCGGAATTCACCCACTGGAATATTTGCTTGCGGCTTGTGCAAACATCGATACAAAAACTACGGAGCGTGGTAAAAATTCGACAGATTGCTGCGCTCATTGTACAGCATACGTCGTTTGACGCGCGGGCTCAAGGTCGTCATCTAGCGGTCAATTTTTTAAATAATTTCTTCCACAAGGGCACGTCGAACGCGCAGCGAAGAACCGTGAAGGTTGCTAAGCACTGGACACCGCAAAATGAGCCGACTTCTCTGCAAATCGCGAAGAGCATCGCCGACGTTTAACTCTAATACGTGCGGTCGTGCCAATTTACGTCAAAGAACGAGCGCTTTCAACGACGTCGCTGGGTTAAGCGCCGATCTATTTGCGACGAACACGCGGTCCCCGAACTTTTTAACTTTGGCAGCGACTTTCGGGACTCTTGAGAAGTACGTCGTCGGCTCTTGCGGATCCGTGCACAGAAAAAACAAGGAAAAGCATCAACACGCAAAAGACGATGGGGCGGAAAATATGGCAGATAAAGATTTTTCGGAGCACCACCAAACGTGCAACGATTCCTAGATCGTCAAGCGCACGGATGAAAAACGTATTGCGTAAATTACATCGTCAAAATTATGTAAGGTCAATGTACTTCTATCAACGCAACGCAGAGAAACACGACATGAAAACGACGAAGGTCGTCGCCGCAACGCTCTAATCCAAGCCTGCGCAACATACAGCCCGCGAGAGCTTTCTCGAGTTACTGATGCGTTCATTGTATCTTTCGTGCATTGGAGAAATGCCACAGACAAAAAAACCGCTGCACAGAGCGAGCCAGCATCACCACAGCAACATAACAGTAACCTGCGAACCATAACGATGACCTCTGAACTTTGGACGTCAGAGTTTTTTTGCGCGGGGGAGAGGCGAGTTGCGGCATCGTTTTCGCCCGGCGTCGTAGTTCTGATCTTTACAATGAAAAGTTAGCGCCGACTGACGCCAACGCGAGCAACACATATTAACACGGATGATCTGACCTCACACGGAGCGAAATTGTCACGTGACTACTGGTAGGTCCAGCGACAACGCTGTTGGTTTTCATAATAGCAAAAAATAAAAAACAACGAAATGTGACAAGCAATCAGTGATCAGCGTAGCAAGAATTAGGAGCTGGAGATTTTACCGCCGACTCCGCAACCCCGTCACAAACAAACAGCAGCCGCGGGGGGTGAGCTTACGAACTAGCACCATTCCCGAAAGTCAAGTCATGTTTGCGCTGCAAGTAGGTAACAGAAACGCATGTCACTTGACAATGCTCACTTAAACGAACAGGTTGGGCGAAAGACGACCAAAGCCGAAAACGACTGCAAATCCAGCTCGCTAGTTTGGGGGGGAGAATTCCGTAAAATGTGGATTTTTTCATCCTTTGCAAAATAAAAGAAAAAACACGGCTGGCGGTGGCTTTGGGTCAAACCTCGTTCAGTCTGAGCAGGTCATTCGTCGCAAACACTTGTTGGCTGGTCAGCTGAAAATCGCGGTCTTTGACACGTAGATATCAAAAGCTGGTTGAACAGATACCAGGCGGCTTTTATGTTACGAGGTCACACGCTCATATATGTTGCTAGCGATAAACTTGCCAGTAAACTATTCAAACGACGGGTGCGTCGTGCCAAACTGCTGTTGGCACAGTTTGGAGTTGGACTACCTAAGGAGCTGAGATCGAGGCAACGTATTTGTTTCACGTTCCAAACCCACTCAGTGCGCGTGTAAGAGCTTGTTGATCCAATACAATTTTCCGTTCTGCCTCACTGCGACAAACTTCTAGCTTGGCCGGACGCGCTTTAAACACGCAAGCAAAAATAAAAAGGCCTTGCATGCCGCAAATCGTCGCCACAAAAACACGTTTCAGCTTTTACGATCCGGCTTTCCGAAGCCTCCCAGGATTCGATGACGCCCAGCGCTCAGCAGCATTCGCTGACAACGCAACGCGGTTTCGAGAAAAGCCACTCACCTGGTTCCCAGTCGCCGGTTCGGGGCGGGGCGTTCGCTCCCGCTATCCAGTCGTCTGCTGAAAGAGCGGGCTCGTCGGTCGCGAACGGGGGGAAGATGTCGTGCTGGAAGAGGTCGGACTGCGATGAAAATATCATGCACGTAAGTAACACGGCATTGAGCAAATCTGCCGCCCGCTTGGCATCATTGCTTGCTTGCTTGCTTGCGGCAACGGGCAGAGTTTTTTTAAGGTTTGACCTTCGGTGACCGCTAAGACGTTTTGAAAGACCGCAGCTACTTCATACGAATAGCAATTATGTGCTCAAGCAAGGTTTCAGCCCGTGCCCCAAATGTATCTCGCATCGGCGAGACACCTACCAGGTGAACTACAGGGTTGAGCACGGAGAGGGCGCGACAAAAAATGACGTAAGGGTGGGTGGCGACGAGATGGCAGCTGATATCTCTGCACCAAGCACTTCCGCCCCACCAAGTATGACGAAGAAGAAAATGAAGTTGTATATACTACGTTGCCATGGCTACCGGTGAGTTGTTGATTTAAACATAATTGCATTTTTGTGTTTTATCTGTTTTGCTTTCATTTCAAGCAAGCATAAAAATATAAAGCGCTGGTTCGCGCAGAGACATGAGGAGTCTTCGGAATCCACCGGGAAGACAAGAGGGTAGCCCGAAAAAGGTTGAAATACAGTGATTTACGCAATGAATGCATGTTAGCGCGTGGAAAACGCGATGGGGAAACACCTCGGAGCAACGGTCGGTTTGCTTGCAAAAAGCGCTTTCATTGCCATAGTCAGATCTTTCGCTGCTGCCCGACATGCGCTCGGTTACGACTTGTCTCTTGGACCAGTGCGCACCCGCGTAACGACAGCGCGCTAATGAAGAACAATCTGCTTTGTTCCGTCACAAACCGCGTTGGCGTTGGTCGCATCCTAAACAGGCCGTCCACGCGGATGTCACCGGACATCATCGGGAATACGCTCGGGAGTCACCGGACATCATCGGGAACACACTCGGGGGTCACCGTGCATCATCGGGAGACACCGGACATTATTGACATTACCGGGAACACGCTTGAAAGTCAACCGACATTGTCGGCAACGATTGCTTGGTCGAAAAGCAAGCTTTTTTTAAAAAGCCAAGTCTACCAAGGCTGCTCGTAGAAAATGTCTATATACAAATGCTGTGTTAAGATGCTTGACGCTTGTCAACAGCTTTCTAAACGTCCATGTGTTAGAACCGCATCAGAAAAATTCGGGAGAAAGTCAGATGAAGCGAGTGGCTTGCATCCCAAGCTAAGTTGCAGCATTTCCTAATTCACTCATTCAGGTGTCCTGTGAGTGATTGGGATGTTGTATGACCACACTCAAATACCCTGAAAATTTTGGTGGAATTGAGCCACATCTTTAGTTGCCTGCGCCAGACAAAGGTGCTTTTATGGACAGAGTGCGCCAAAACCTGTAAATCATTAGATTTGAGCCACCAGACAAGAAGGTGGTTTCGCCGGGACAACAGGCCGCAGTGGTCTGAAAATTTGATTAGACCTCGATCAGGCTGTTTATTAGACCTCGATCGTTATTAGACCTCGAGCAGGCTCGATCGTTATTAGACCTCGATCAGGCTGCAACAAGTTTTAAACAAGATTTTCGCGGTAAATTACACGAGGCCCGTTCTAAACAGCACCTGAAACTGCCGGAGAAACCAGAAACTCATTTGCATGGGAAAAATAGGCCGATTTGTGCCAGGTCGACGGGGCCGTCCGTGGCTGCGCGAAATCACTTTTTTATCTGCTTCTAACAGAAAGAAGCAGAACAAAGTGTGCCTACCTTTCTTGGCACAATCATCTGCACGACCTCACACGTGTTGTCTTGTTCCAACTTGTAAAATCTGGTAAAAACAAAAGAACACAATTAATTAGGTGCTTACTGTATCCGCAAGGAGTCAGGTTGTAGCGTGCATCTGAAAAAGTTCTTTAAACGAACTTTTTGAAAATGAATTAACTAATCCAATATCTCTGTGAACACAATGGATTTTTACCTTCCTCCACAGCCAACAAGCACACCCACAAGCAAAAAATTAACGTAAGAGAAAAGCAAAGCTAAGTGCTGGTCTCTCGCGTGTTGGTGGTGCAGAAAGCTTTTCCAATTTTCGATCTAGAGCCTGTGAACTTCTAAAAAGACCGTGCAGACATTTCGCTTGAGTTGCCAAAACGTTTTTTTTTGCGCCAACACGTCGATGCCGGTTTCATTCAAATCGTATGCTGTGACATCTATTACTGAACGTTGCTCGCGGCGTGTTACGCCCACGTACTAACGAGCTATGGGCGTGGCTGAAAACGGATACAAGCATCGTGTCGAAATTAGTTGATCAGTAATAACTTCAAGGACATTGCTGCATCCCAGATTCCCTATGCGGAATACGTCATACACCGAAACAACGCACCAACTGCTACTGCAGTTGGTCACCGTCACACGGAAGCGTTAAGTGATTGAGGAAAAAATGAAGATTTGTAAAAAGCATCAAACATTTGAAGCGATCGGACACGATGCCATTCACTGTGCGGCCGTGGTTAAGATAGTGACATAATTTTAAGCTCAGTAAGAAATATGGGTTGGACATAGCTGGTCAAGTGTGACATTATCAAAGAGATTACGATATCCGCGACACAGAAGCGCCATTGACGTGCAGTGAGTGAGCAGGCTTCATTGCGATGGTTTGTACAGCGAACTAAATCTGCTAAATCAGTGGTTCCTAGCATTTTCTAGGCTTACGGCACCCTGTAGAAAAAAATGTATCTTTCGGTTCACCCGCAGCACCGCGCGGCGCCCCCCCGCCCCCCCAGAGTATTGCAAATCGCACCCCCATCGACTGCCGGTCGGGAACGACTGCGCTAAAAGCAAGAGAATAAGAAAACATTCTGTAACTGTTAAACGCAGCAAAGTCAATGCAACAGATCCAGGTACGTCGTCAAAAAAAACACGAAAAAACTTCAGACTCAGATGAAGTAAACCGAAAGAAATCAAAATGCGATGTTAATTGCGAGCTGACGAGAGATTGTAAAATTGCGTTTAGTTTTGCAACGAATCCGTGAAAGTGAAATTTGTTTGCACCGGACAGATTCCTCGTGACGGACAATCCGAGTAACGGAATGTAACTCGGCGATCGAACAACAGCAAGCCTTACTCCGTCACGCAAATATAAACACGCCTAGGTTGCATATTTTTTCGCCCATCAACATTTCAGCATGTTTCAGAACAGGGCATGTTTTTTTCTCAAGACAAACGAAATTCATGCAACGGAACTGAAAGCGAATAACCGCTTTAAGTTTGACCAAGCTTATCACTTGAAGCAAACACGAGAGCATCGTGAAATAGAAGAAAACGTGGAAGTTGCTGAACACGTTGTCTGACGGCTTGCACGAATACCAGGCTAAAGCAGTGACAGCCGGCTTACTGAAAGACTTGCGCCGGCGATTTATCGCCTAAAAAACGAAAAAAGGGAGAAAGTAACGCACTGAACAACGAAAAGGGCAAAACGAACGGCAAGAGAAAGAAGGCGCGCTAATCGCAACCGCACGGTTCCGGAACGAGCGAGAGAGGCCGAGAAGGAAAAAGTTACCAGCAGCAGCGACGCATTTCCTTTTCAGCAGCTTCAGGTGTTACGGAGTGCAGTCCCTGTACCATTTTGCATCGCAACCTCGACAAATCGTAAACAACCGTTTCTGACGCACCAGGCAGGTCTTCCGCAGCACCACGTTCAACCTGAGCCTCCTGAGAGATGGCGGCTAGCAGTCAGCACTGAGACGCTTTGACGCGTGAATTGTTCTAATGGCCTTTTTGTTGATAGCACTAAACGACTTTATTTACCTTCTTTTTTGTAGCTGCGAATGCGCAACGCAACCAAGGCCCTTGATCAGATGCACAAAAAGATTGCATCGGTTGATTCTACGCTCGGTGCCTGCTTCTCAGCGATAGTCGAGCGATGCTTGCGGAACTAGCACAGCAAGTCACATTGCACCGGCCTGCTACTGGGTCGTGCTACCGGGGTGGCGGACAAGTATAATTGTATACAATTGTATTTGTGCAATGACTACCGGGAGCTTCATTCCTTTGTTTGGTTCACGGCATCTCCGATAAATACCAGTTACGATCAATCCTCCAATCTGCGATAGTTGGTTTGCGTTGAATAAACGTTGAACATCGCTGACCACAGCCATGCCTGCTTCCTACTGAGCCTGAACGCCCGCGTGTGCGTAGGTGTGCCATGCAACGGCGATTCTACACGAGTAAGCCGGTGCCCGGTTCACCAACACTCGCCCACATCCCCGATGATAGCTGCTCACTGCGTTACGCTTTGGCTGCTTGTATATTCTTGGTCGCCCAGAAACAGCCTCGCGTTTCTTGAGCCACATCAGCTCTTTCGTGCATCGATTCAAAGGCAACAGTGAAAATCTCGGTTTACGTATCGGCATGTATTAAAATAAAGAACAGTGATTCACAGGATCGACAGCAAGTGTATGAGCAAACATTATCCTTTCTGAAGAACTGAAATAGGCCTTGCGGTAAAAATCGCGGGTGAAGCTGAAGACAAGCGAACTCGGCGGATGTCGACGTCGGACCACAAAAGAAAAGATATGAAACAATTTTTCGAAGCATCGACCGACACAAAGCAAGAAGTTCGACACCAGCAAAAGTAATAATAGGGCTGGGGGCCGTTTTGAAGCCGACTGGTTTGTTTTTGTACGAAACCGAACTTCATAAAACCTGATCAACGCATTTCGGTGGCGTAAGTGAAAGATTTTCTTAGGCTTCCATTCTGATCGACCTTAAAAGATATAGTAGATGCTGTAGGGACGCCCGAGACATAGTGCAACCATGGATTGACCAAACCTACAAAAAAAAACGCGTTTACAAACTTCATATTTTCGTGAGAGAAAACATGGCAGGAAGTTCGAAACGAAGACACAACTTTCTTTGGCAAAATTGTGCCGTTCCTCTGCGACAGGATTTACGGTCAGCAACTGGCAGTCTGCCAACCATGTCTCACGCCATCAACATGATCAAAGAGCAATAATTCAACCATTGCCCTTATTCTTGCAACAACCGATCGCATTGATTGGCCTCCTTTGTCTATTGCGACAGCACGTGCACGCACATTGTCAAATAAACGGAGCAGACGTCTTGCTCTGCTTTTCGAACCGCGCCACTTCGCCTCGTGCAGGTTTCTGCTCCAAGCAGTCAGTGAGCTGCACAACAACTGTGCACACATCGACATGGCTGTAGGAACCTTGCTCTATCAAACCATTGCAAAAGGAATCGCAATGATAACGCCAAGCAACAAACCGAGCGACAGAGTAGGCTGAAGTACCTGCTAACTGCTTCAAAGCATTGCACAAGGGAAAACAGACAGTTTGCAGTGGGTTTTACTCAGCTCCGGGTGGCCAAAAAAGCCGAAAATGAAATTGTTGCTGCAATTGTTTTTGTGCATTTTTTTCAGCGGGAACGAAACGTCACCGAAAGGTGTGACAGAAAAGAAACTGAAACGAGTTAACGCTGTTCTTCGACGGCGACGCCACTAAATCGAAAGTCCGCGAAATTGAAGTCGGGAGGAGGGGTGTCATCGCTACGGGTGCGCCGTCGATCAAGAAAATCAATTGAAAGACGCTGCTTCCGAAAGGGACCCCGGCGCTAAGCGCACAAAGGAATCGGCAAAATGCTGAACCAGGCCGGATAAAAACAAGGCGGTACACTCGGTAACTTCCTCCTACACGCACAACGCGAGCAAGCGAGTAGCGACATGTGTGACGTCGCAGCCTGTTTCCTATGATTTCACTTCCTGTCGGTGTTGAGAAGGGACCTCTGCCCATATATGGCATGCACCGAAACCTTGCGCAAGGAGCGAGTATCGTCGGAAAACGCCAGAAGTCGCGCGTTGCGCCGCTTTGCGCTTTTGCGACGTTTTCGCGCGACATTGTGGCTGACCGTCGCTTGACGAAGACCGCCGGCAACAGTGGCCTAACGAGCCAGTGACGCTGGATCATGGTGAATGAGCTGCTTTCTTAACTTCTCGTTGCGACCAGCCATGCTAACGATTTCGAGCAAATAATGACGTTTCAACAGAATGGGTCACTTCGTGCGGAAGACGGTGTTATCTCGTTGGCTTTTGCGTTTTTCATGAACACATCACCAGCGGAAACGATCACCAGGCGCACAAGCTTATCTTGTTTTAAACACGTGCACCCAAAAAAAGCCTTTTATCACAATAAACAGTTTTTTAGTCAAAAGCATGTTCCGCAATAAAAACTCGCACATGGGGGGGAGGGCAACAGGTGGACTTCGCCTCCTTATTTTCGCAGAAGTAGAGTTTCTTCGACCGTGTTGAAGACATGACTAGCGGAATGGCGAAGCTCCCGAGATTGATTTTGTTCTTCGAACTGCGGTTGGGTACCAGTGCCAAACTTTGCAACATTTAGCGGGTTTAGAAATAGATGTGTTAAAAACGAACGTGAGAGAAGTTTTGAAACTAAAACGGACTTGTTTACTTCAGCGCTTTGGAAATTTCCTTTACTTAAGGTGCCGAACGCCCCGATTACGGTCTGGCCAAATTTACCGCTAGTTTCTGTCTTGGTTTTATGTAAAACTACATTCGGACAGTGCAGTGAAGCAATAGATGGCCCTAGGTTTTGATTCAGTCAATTGAATCTTTCTGTTCAGCTCTCGTCGACGCCCACGTTAAAGCTCTGTACTTCAGGAAACAGTGCAAGCAAAAGGACATACAAAACCAGAAGAAAAATGAAATGTATTGTTGCTCTTTTTAGATTACTGTATTTCGCACAGGTCCATGTTGACGACATGTCGATAAAGAGAGCATAAAGAGCATAAAGAAACACAAAGAGAACATAAAAAGAGCGGCAATGCGTTTTTTTCTCGGAACTTCAACAAAAAGCAATAAAAATGAACGCAAAACTCTCTTCAGGTTTGTGAAAAATTTTAACCAAGTTTTTGTCGAAAAAAAAAACATACGGCGTTTAGGTGAAAAAATTCGCAATACCACAAAACTTTTTCCAAAATCGTATGTTAGCACACCTTCATCGTGGCCTGCAACTTCGCAAAATAACGTTGTTGCATTTTTTTGTTGCTTTCCTTAACTATATTCTTCTCGTCACAAACCCTCGAGAAAAAAGGGCCAGAAAACAGCTGCCAAAATCTACATGAAATCTTTGTTTTTCTTCAAGACATGCAAAGCACACGTCACGTACCTGGCGATCTCGCACGCCCTCACGTCGCAGCCCCTCTTAGGCATCCAACCCACGCCCCGCTGTGACTTAGTCGATGAATACACCGATAAGAAATGAACGTACGGCTTTTCGTCAACGACTTCGTAGTATTTAATGGCGGTGTCTCCCTGCAAAGGGCAAACGAAGCACGTCTATCAACAACGGCGGAATCTTAAAATGATATATCAAATAGGCCAATATCTTTCATAAGGCGAAGTATGTCCACACTAGCTGAGAGCAAGTCCACAAAGGATTCTTGTTCGTAATCGTTCGTTTTAAGACCACGGTTGTAGTTTGAAATGCGTCCCTTTTGAGGCCATGCTCGCTTGATGCTGATTCACTTTTCATCCGTTAATTCTGAAGCAAGTCCGTTCCAAGCATACCGTGCCAATACGTACTAGTAGCGCGCTTAAAGGATTGGAACGGCAGGTGGTTTGCTTGATGCTGGCAGTAACAAAAAATTAAGTATTAATCACGTAATTTTTTGTCAACTGGTTTGAACAGAGCGGATATTCAAAGCCCTCACTACCAACTGATATCAAGGGGTTTTCTGCCCAACCCTTTCGGCATTGGGAGTTTCCTCGAGAAAGCGGATGGGGAAGCGGGTAGTTTTCTAGAGTTTACCATATTTGTGCCAGTTTCTTAAAACAGCTTGTAACTCAAGCCCAAAAACCGCTATTTCTCTTCAGTTTTCGTCCGTAAATGTACGAACTTTAGCCGGCATCCAATAGAAGCCAGATACGTATTTGAATGTAGGTCGGCTTCTGATCCGTAAAACCCTTTCCATATCAAAGACGATCGGTTGTAAATAATGTGGTCCTAAACATTCTCGTAAATGATAAAACAGTTCAATTTTCTCCATGCATGGAGACCGGAACTGACAAAAACCAGGAAGCCTGTGCCCTGTACTACCCCTGTTCACGTACAAACATTTGAAAATGCAACTTCACGCTATTAGGAACATTTGACTAGAATGATTTTTGACAACAAGAGATAATAAAAGGATATAAAAGGTTAAAGGTTACCAAACGCAACGAAAAACAAACACATCAACAACTTTCGCGAAATATTCATTAAAACCTGTTTTCCTTTAAGAAACGCGATGCACTTCCATTTTCCGGTGTCAAGCGAAATTTCTGACTTCATGCCATTTGCGCATGCACAGAGCAATATTCTACATGTCAAATTCGCTGAGCAAACTGATGATTAGGGCTTTGGGATTCATGTTTAGGTAAGTGTGTCGGGTTAGGGCTTGGGCGAGAAAAAGAAAAATAATTGAGGCCAAAGACTAAGTCCAAAAATTTTCAATGGATAAAATTGTTCCCGCACTATAGCTTGTTGTGGGTGCCTGACATCTACCCAAAATGTTTTAATTTGCACAATACACATCAAAAAAGTAATTGCCAAACTTTATTTCTTTATTCTGAGAAGTAAAATAACTGACAAACAATAACAGGTCAGAAATTTTGCTTGACACCGGCAGCAGCCATTATTTCTTCACCCGTACGTGTATCACATTTGCACAGGTATGTTTTATTCTCTTTTGTATGTACGGGCACACACCCGCAATAGGTGATTTCTGACAAAGACAAAACGAGCAAATTGCTGGGACATGCTGTCCATGTTCAATGAAAACCGGTAGATTTAATGGGAAAGATTTTGCATTAATTTTCTATGCGAGTGAATGAGGAAATCACCCGTCTTGATTTTTCACACAAAAGAAGGGTCTGTAAGTTCGATGCAAACGTAAGCGCACTTCAAACGGGTCAGAAGACGGCGTGTGCTGCGAGAGAAGATGAGATCGTTTCCTGTTATTATCTGTGCGTAGAAACGCCGCTGAAGGCGTTAAATCAGTAAGTTTTCCTGCAGGCAAGATTTCGTGCCAGCCCAGAAAGAGACATAAAGCTTGAGAAGCAAAGCTCTCAGGTTCGCAGTTAAGTTTAACGTCAATTTTGTTGCGCGCTTGCCTTGTTTCAGGACAGATGAATATTAAATGCTGTGTGTAAGCGGGACGAGTCCGAGAGGACCAAGGTCGGCTGACTCTGAGACAACCAACAACAGAAGAACGGGGTGAGGGCCGCTGATCAAGCGAGTCAAGAGTGGAGAAACGAAAACATAAAAATCTATACTTTTGAATTCCCCAACAAAGAACTTCGCTCCCAGCTAAGAATGTTGCAACAGGGCAAGTGAAGCCTCACTATGTGATGCATGCTGCACGCGAATTGGAGCTCACGTGCGTACTTTTCTTACCTTGCCAACAGTAAACACAACAGATGTGTCAGGATCGTAAAAAGGGTAGACCGTTCCGCTGGCGCTATCCACGTCCAGGGTAGTGAGTTTGTTCAATTTCTACGCAAAACAGAAGGATATGCGTTATACATTTCTCTAGGCCAGGGGCAGGCCAACTACTGCCAGCTGAACACGTTTTGCGGTCCTACGTACACTTTGAGTGTTGTTTGTGCTGACCGAGATTCAAAAGATAGCAATATAACGCAAAAGAAACATGTAAAAAACACCATCCCAGTACCGTTGCCGCGGAAAGACTGGTGGGCTTAGCCCTTCAAACAAAGCTCTAAGCCCCCGAATCGAAATATCAAACACTATAAATCAGTTGAAGTTTTAATCAAATTTTCAGAATGTCAACCCCCTGCACAAACATGAAGCCTCCTATCGAAGACTTTCTGGTGACGGTTCTGCACCATCCTCTTAATATAATAAACTAAGTTTGAATATTAAAAATATAACTATATCAAAAAAGAAAATTATTGAAATGTATTATAATTCATATAAGTAATTTCTAGACGCTGTCTCTTCGCTGGGAAGTGACAGAAAAATATGGCCCTTGCTGAAAAAAGTTTGCTACCCATTGCTCTAGGTTAATCGTGCCGATACTGCCGTTCAAGCGTACGTCATGTTTCGCGCAGTCAAATGTGACTTGTTTGACGGACGCAAGCATTCGCTTACGCAGCAACAGCACCTTACCTCGTCGAAGAGGGCGATTAGCCGCTGCGACATGCGTGAAAACCCGGTGGCGAAGATCTTGCCATCCCTGAGAAAAACGCACTTGCTGGGTTTTGAACCATCGAAGCAATCACCCTCCTGCAAGGATAACAGAGTTACCTGGCGACGCAGATTAAGTCGATTACGTGCGAACGGTCGCCGCAACTTCACTGGCTACAACGAGCCAAGTGCGTCAGTAAAACTGGCGAGCTGCTAATCTTGCTCGTTTTTCGTTTCGCTAGAGTCCTGTGGTTCTTAGCTGTATTTGTCCTTTGTTTTAAGCCTCTCTCACATTGAATAAGTTGTAAAAAGAAACAAATGTATTTACTGGTAAATTTACTGATCAAACTTTCCACATTGTNGAGCGCGCAAGGGCTTGCGCCCCCTGGAAATTAAAGACGCCCCCTGGGGAGGCGCGCCCCCGGTTAAGAACCACTGCGTGGGACCTTTCAAATTGGACAGCGGCTTCCCGAAGTATCTGACCACATAAATGCTCGCATGCTCGCACCCAGCAGCTCCAATAAACACAGTTTACTCGATAGTTTATTTCCCAATCGTAGAGTTCGATAATCTAGTGATAAACGAATTTCAACTATAGCTTCACCTAATACTGACTTTTTCATTCCCCAATCACTTCCACTGTATTCAATAGGTGTATAGCTCTGCTATCTGATCAGCGATGGTTCCAAATCAATTACACATGTCGTGCATTTTGTGTAAACTTGTTTTTGACCCTTTATTCTACACAATCAAGATCTTCGTCAAATCACGCCTTGGCATTTCCCTTACAACTTCAGTCCGCACATATGGCAACAATGCCACGAAGCTCGAGGTCGACCGAACAGATTTTCGCATATACAGAAAACGATTGCCTTTCCGGCGGACAATGTAATAAAAAAACAATGAAATGAACTGGCAAACGTCAACGAAAAAACAAGAACAATGAAATGAACTGGCAAACGTCAACGAAAAAACAAGAACTGACATCCTTGAGATATCTGCTTACACGCCATCGACTCTCGCGTAACCAGTAAAACTACTAGCACGTTCGCATGTCGACCAATTGCTTGGTCCTTTACTTTTGTCAAATAACAAAGAGCACTTTCACGAATGTTTCGTGAAGGTGTTGGCGAGCTTAACAGTACTCACTTGGCGAGCTTAAAAGCACTGAAAATGAAAAGCATCGAAAAAAACTCGAATCCGGACACGACGGCAAATACAGAAGCAACCAACAATGAGATTTGCCAGCCCTACATTATGTACCACGTTAAGCTGTAATATAAAATATTAAACGCCAACATGTTTATTGTTGCGTAATAAAGTAAACAGTACATACAACCGTTCTTTGTTTCAGAAAAAGAAAGAAGGCAAAGCAATGTTGGAAAAAGATAAATAAAACACACCTGTATGAATTCTTCTTTCCTAATGTCGATTACTCTCAGTTTTTTGTCCTTACAAGTGCAGGCGACAAGAGATCCGTCGTAATTCCACGATAGACTGAACGGAATGTCGGGCAACCTCATTTCAAATATACAATCTCCAGCTTCGATGTTCCACAGTAATATTTTATTGTCAGCGCCTGCAAAACAATAGAAATGTAGCTGGCAAAAAAAAGCAGTAAATCATGCCACAGGTTTCGCAAACCAGATTGGCCTGAAAACGCTCTCGTCTCGGGTGGCAAGAGCATATTCCTTTCAATAAAAAAAATTCACCACCTTATTTTGCTGTATTGTCCTTTTAGTTTTCATTATCCTTTCAGTTGGTAATTGATAAAATGGTACTAGTGCGCTACAACAACTCTACACCAAGCCACCCACCATGCAGGTGACATTTGTCAACTGTACGCCAAAAATTCAATTTGTCGGCGCTTTTAAAAAGTTTACTCAGCTACGTCAGCTAACATAAAAAACATCAGCTGACATAAAAAGCCGGTCTTATGAAGTAACCTCTAGCAGCGTTTTGCTTGAAACAACTTTACCATACATTTTACCGTAAAAAAGTAATATTTTATCACATGGTATATAAATTAGTTTCTCAAACTGCATGGCACAATTATTTTACTGCAATGCTCGCTAAAGTGAATGCAATGGTCAAGATAGGGTAAGTTTTCTAAGTGGAAGCTAGTTTGAACAACGTCGAACAGGGTTTTCCCACCATTTGCAGTGGGTCACATGCTGGGTTATTTTTGTTGGTCATCTTTCAGTCATAGACCAAAATTTTTTGAAATGACTGAAAAAAATGTCAGAACGAATGAAAATAATAATAGACCAATAAAACCTGTCACGGCGATTTTCGCTACAACTTTGAAACAAATGACTAACATGTCTCAGCAAAAAAAGCACGTCGCAGTTAACTATTCAAGTACACGCCCTGAAACATCTAATCTAAGAAATCAGCTTCTGCTGACACAAAGGCCGAACATGGGCAAGCACCCGGATGAACTCTGAAGATCAATAACATCAGGCTTAAAAGTTGCTTCATCAGCTTGAATTAAAGCTCAAACAAAAAGTAGAAAACAAAGCCATATAGTTTATGCTGGTATATGACCAGAAGCGGGATGAAAAGTCAAACAGTGCTACAGCTCCTGACGTTCGTTGCATAAAAGGTTTGAAAAGACCAAAAACTGTCTGAAGATTAGTCAATCCTGTGGTTGAAAATGAATTTGTTAGGTCAATTTTGAAAATGTTCGGCTCATTATGTTAGTTTAGAACAGAATCAATGACTGAATTGAACTATACAATTTCACTTAATACATATTTAGTATAAGCTAACTCCTAAATTGGCCAAAATCACTTTCTTAACTAAATCTGTCAAATAATACTGAACTGAATATCTAAAGCTCAACAACTGGTGTAACAATAAAAGGTAAAAGATAAAACATTAAACGGATACTGCCAACGTTTCGTTGACGGTGCAGTCAACTTCATCAGGGCGATTACACTGTCAAATAATATGTTGCCTATGGAAACACTACAAATACATGCAATAGCCTTGACACTCAGTAATTGAGCTAATTTGAGGTGACGACACATTGTTTAAAATTTAATTGACTATGGTAAAAAGTATATCTCATTTCAAAGCGTTTGCTGGAGGAATCAGTGAATGCAAAAAAAGAATCACAAAACACATGCACCAACGCGAGATACATCACCAAAGAGGATCAGCTGCTTGAAAATGTTGACAGCTAGAAACGACTCTTCACTCAATCCTACTTGATTTGAAACTTAAACGACACTCGCCAGGTGGGTCGCAAAAAGTCCTACAGTGTTGTTTCCAGTTTGCCAGTTTTCTTTTTTGATATTGTAGGTGGCAAATTTCATTATGCTCTACACCAGGGGTGGGCAATTAATTTGGCTTAGGGGCCACTTTTGGAAGGCCATTTTTAGCGGAGGGCCGTCCTTCTAATGGAAATAAAAGCAAGTCTCTGACAAGTTAGCCTCAGCACTAAGCTGAAGGAAATTTCAGATTTAAGGATATTTTCTGAATGCTCTTGTGGGCCACTGAAAACAATGTGGCGGGCCATATGGTGGCCCGCGGGTCACTAATTGCCCACCCCTGTTCTACACCAAAGGTGCGCAACCTGCAGTCGTATGGTTATATGCAGCTTTCAATAAAATTTAATGCAGCCATGCACCTTTAATTTGAAATATAAGTTATGGTAGCTGTGGATTAATAAAACCTCTTTGTCTACAGAATGAGGATACTTAGTAGAGAGACAACCAAACAGGCATGTGGAAGCAGACTAGGCTCAGTGTGTGGAAGCAATAGCAAGAAGGTTGTGCACCCTTGCTCTACACCAGGGGTGGGTAACCCATGGCCCATGGGCCACATGCACCTCACATGAACATTTGATATGGCTGGCATAAAAATTTTCGCTACCCAAGTTAGAACACAACATCACGTCAAAACGAAGTTCCATGATAACCAGGTACTTGGACAGTATGTCAAGAGAAGTCACTCTTCCTCACATTTAAATATAGGTAGAATTTTAGCATGAAATTAATTGATTTTTAGCCAGTCAATGGTAATGCACAATTTATGTGGCCTGTGACAGTAAATAGGTTTCCCACCACACCACTGATCTACAGTGAAACAGTTATAACAGCAAATTCCTGAACTCAGTTGCTGCTCTACTTTCTGTGGTTGCTTGAGTTTTGATATGCCAAACATTTGCAGGTGTGTTGCTCTTGCAAAGGGAAAAAATTAAAACCAGGTATGCACCCATTTACAGCACAGTTGCTTAAGTATAAAGGTAGTCTACTGCAGGGGTCTGAAAATAGTAGGTCGCGAGACCTTCTATTCTAGGTCATTGAATTTTGGATTTCAGTTGCAAAAAAATGTCCACAGTTATCAGCTTCTGCAATGAATGTTCTTTTGTTATTCGAAACTGCCTAGCACTTACTTATGTGAAAGGATGCTTCCTTTATTGTCACACATTAAAAAAAAGACAATCAACACAACTAGGAGATTTTCAGGTTACCGTCTCTCAATTAAACCTCAAATTGATTTGTTGTGCAATGAATGCAATCATTTATTCTTGATCATTTTTTACAAAAGCAATCATTATAAGTATTTTCCACAAAATTAGATGCTCACGAAATGTTTGAGTCACGAGAATTCATAACTATTTTTTAGGGTAGCGCCAAAAAGTATTTGTGGACCTCAGGTCTACAGAACAATCCTCAGAAGTTAAAATCAAGACGTTTTTGGAAAAATATATGAAACCTTACAAGTTTAAATCGCAGTATAACCCTTGCCTAACTGACAAAAAATACACGAACATGTGCACTGCAGCAAACGCTCTAATCACTGACAATCTCCATGGGCTCCTTTTAGTGTCAGCAAAACACTTTACCTTGAGGTTAGCGTTATGAAAGGAATAAAAATCATAACAACATACTCACTTGTACGTTTGACAAACACTCTGAACACTCTGTTAACACTCATCAGCTTTAATTTCTACCAGTGTCATTAAAGTGCATTGTGCTGCATCAGATTTACTTACCAGAAAATAGAAAACAAATTAAGCATACACATCACATTCTTAAATATACCTCCACTGATGAGAATGTTGTCTGCTGTAGGATGCCACACAATTAGAGTGACTTTTCTTTCATGACCATTGAGAGTAAGATATGGCTCGGTCATGGTTGTAAGAAGTCCACCATCAGGGATTTCCCAAATCTGCAGTCACAAAATATTGCAAATGCAACACTGACGCTGCTCCAATAATCTTGCTTTACACAAAAGTAAGAGATTAGAAAAACAAAGTTTAACAAATACATCAAAATAGGTTCGAATAGGTTTAGACAACAAGTCTTCATAAAACATTTTTACATGTCACTACAATGTTTGGTCTCTTTCACATGCTGTTCAATTATTACTACGTGTGACTTTTATATCTGAAACTGGATTTCAGCCTTTTTGTTGTACCTAGCTTCAACCAATGAAATTAAAGGTATTTTTGCTTTACAAAGTTCTTCTTGTCTGCAAGGTCTCATGATTTGGGTTTTTAATTTATCTTCTTATATTTTTTAAATAAAAACAATCATCCAAAAGCCTGTTGGACAAGAAATGACCGTTTTTGCAAGTCAGTGACGGATCCATAAGGCAGTTTGAGACATCTTACCCACAAAATATCTGTGGTGCGCTGTTGAATGACATCCCATTGATATAAATGTGTCAAGGTCATTCCATGTCAGGTGATCCAGAGCTATATATCAGACCATAAGCAAAATCTATCAAATCTCAAAAACAGAGAGATCTCATCATTCTGATTGAAAAACACTTTTAATTTTTCAAATTGGACCAGTATTCGCAGAGTTATTGCTGGTTGAAATTTGCAGTGTTCCCATTTAATTTTTGCATATACTTTTCGTGAATTAGTGCGATGCCAAAAAAAACTTGTATAGATGATTTTTAACCCTTTAAATCCCACGCGGCACATTTTTTTTAACCCGACTTTGCAACTCCGTAACTCACCAGCTGATTGAGCTAAAGAGCTGTTCAAACCCTCTACGGATTCAACAAGTCCTTTAGTTTGGATTTTTAAAAATTGTTTTTTTGTTTGGGGTTCTCTGTGGGTGACATCATAACAGGGAGCATGTTTTTGCACCTTTTTGGCTGAGGTTGCCTGGCCCTGGGTGCCAACCCAAAAATCCATGTTTTTGGCTCAAGATATTTTTCAAATCTAGGCTATGAACCGAGTCTGTAGAACCCTTGATTGGTTTGCTAGCATATGTAGAGCCAAAATTATGATTCAAAAACCAAAATTTGGGTAAAAACTAAAGTCACACAAAAGGTAACCTTGGCCATTTTGGCTAAACACTTGGTCAGCCAATTCAGCTAGAGAGCTGTTCATACCCTTAATAGATGGAGAAAGTCTTGTAGCTTAGAACAAAAAAAAATTTTAGTTTGGGACATCGGGCTTTTTGTTGATGTGTACATAATGGGAGGATGTTTATGCATATTTCTTTATATTTGTATGATGCCATTATCCCCAAAGAACTGACCAAACAAGCTGATTTCGTGGCTCAAAGTTTTATTGGATTCTCGACTATAATACGAGTCTTTCGAGGGTTTGATGGACTTTCTAGCATTTCTGGTTCTAAAATTATGGCCAAAATGCATGAAGGGAAATCTAGAGATTTCTAAACAATTTGTTTTTTTAACTACAACTTAGGCACCAGCAACACTAGAAAGTCGATCAAAGGCTCTTAAGACTTGTATTACAGCTTAGAATTGAATAAAACTTTTAGCCACAAAATCAGCTCATTGGTTCACTGATGACATCATCAAAAAAACACAAAACCAACCCCAATTATGATGTCATTGACTAAAAACCCCAAACTTATTTTCTTTTCTAAAGTACAAGACTTACCACATCCATGAGGGTTTGAACAGCTTTCTAATTCAATCTGCTGATCAAGTAATGGCAGACCAAGATTTGCCCTGAGAGCAAACCATACCTTTCAAAAAGAGCTCGACTGATGAATCGACATGCCAATATTTACCGGCTGATATGATGATGTATCATATCGGCAAAATCACACTGATATATATTGGCAATATTTGATCATAGAAGTGTTACACTGTTGCTCTGAATGGAGTGTTTGGAAACCCAAGTTGCTACTTTGTCTCTGACCCTGACTGATTAATGCAAATTATCTGGCCTGTTCCTAGCGCACAGAGCCTTCATGCATAATAATCTGACCGCGTTGCAATAGTCCTGATAAAACGCTCTATGACATAACATTCGCTCGCAGGTTTTAGCACAGTAAGGAGATGCTTGCCTGCAAACAAACTAGGTTACATGCAGTGCTGCCACTTCTGATGTTTCAAGAGAAATTTCTGATGTATCATGTTTTGGTAACAAATCTGATGTTTAATGAGCACTTGTTTTCCTCAATTTTGTATACTTTTAGGATGGAATTTAGTTAGATTCATGATTTTTAAGTTTCTTTCATGAATTTATCACCCTCATGTGTTTTTGGTAATTGTTCTAAATTTAAGCGCTCTTCATAGCGTTAGGAATAACATATACATTACACATAAATAACCAACTTTTCTATTCAATGACGATACTTCTTTGTTTATGATTCAATGTGGGTTATTGCAATCTGTTAGGCATTGGTTATAGAAGCATCCAGCTCATATTATACTGTAATGTAAAAATCGGATGTTATCTGATCTTCAAAAAGGCAACAAAGTGATGTTAACACGACTGACCACAGTGGCAACACTGGTTACATGCTGTTGTGTTGGTTGGCTGTTTTATCAAAGTCTCTCTAAGCTAGGCAACCTAGCATTCAGCGTTCATCAAAAACGTGCTTACATCACAATGAGCAGCAACCCAGGTTTGCGCATAATTCGGTGTTATATGGTTCTTCATTACAGTGAAGTGATGGTTTTAATACATCGCGCATTATTTTTCACTTACTCATGACATCTGAGCGTAGGCACAGATGTCTGCACAGGGAGTAGGCCTATTTACACGCAACACATGTTTGGAATTGGGCATTCGTTGATTTAGAGTTAGACTACTGTGGGTCCTAGAAATTGCTATGGACTGCAGTAGGCACAATGGATGAAACCATCCTATCAGAGTACATTTGACCTTTTAGTCAAACACAGTCGGTTGAAGCGGTCACGCGACAAGTACAATACGTGAAAAGAGACATGGGTTTAGGTTCAGGGATTTAGCCTGCAGTTCACACAATGCAAACAAGAAGCTGCTAACAGCTTGCCAGTACTGAAACCATGACAATAAGCCTGCTTGTCTATCAGACTGAGCCATTTGCAGACGTCACAGTCAAGTGAGACAGTCATGCTGTCCAACCTTGTCACATCATGTGACCAGTTCAGCAGCCAATCACGTTTGGCTGGTGGCAAAATAGCTCCAAGAGTGTATATTTTGCCTCATGAAGCGAAATAGATGCTGCTAGTTTCACAATTAACAATCTGCTTTTTCATAATTATAACTTGTGTAACTATTTTTTGTGTTTATGTGGCCTGAAGACAAAAATGTACTGTAATGCTTTCCAGCTCTAGTTTGAGTATTGCAAAACTATCAGTATTGGCATCAGTAAACAGCAATGAAAAATGGAAAACATCGGTATCAGCCCAAAAAAGCCTTATCAGTTGAGCTCTACTTCTGAGGAACTTTTTGAGTTTTGTCAAAAAGTGGGTTTTTGAACCTTCATTTTCGCTTCAGATATGCTAGAAAACCAATCAAGGGTTTTAAAGGTACAGATTAGAGGCAAGTTTCGAAAACACTTGAGCCAAAAAAATGGCCCGTTGGGTTGGCATCGAATGCCAGGTATACTTGGCCAAACAGACATAAACATGCCCCCATTGTGATGTCACCCAAAAAGAACCCAAAACCCAAATCCAAATTTTAAAAATCTCAAACAGAAGACTTGCTGAATCCATAGAGGGTTTGAAAATCTCTCTAGCACAATCTGCTGGCGAGTTATGCAGTTGAAAAGCTGGGTCAAAAAAGTGGATCATGCAGGACTTTAACACTTCGACGTCCGGGTTAATTCAAGCGGTTCGCAAAAAAACAGCTAGATCGCATGTGGCTTTGCGCGGGAATATCTCCGCTCCTGTTCTGGTTACGGACGTGGTTGAAGTGTCAAAAGACGCAACAAGTCTTGTAGCTTGCACTCGAAAAAGAACTTTTTGGTTGGGGGCTGCGGGTTTTTTGTGAGTGATGTCATAATTGGAGGACTTTTTGGCCACCTAGGCCCACTTCACCTGGCCCTGGGCGCCAACCGTTGGATGGTAGTATTTTGCTGAAGTTTTTATTGGAAACTAGGCTACAATCAGAGTCTTTTGATACTTTAGATGACCTGCTGGGGTTTCTGGTTCAAAAGTTATGATCTAAGTTAGTAAAAAATTTTGACTAATTAGTTAATTAGATAATTAAATATTTGTTTATTTAAGGTCATAACTTTTGAACCAGAAACGCTAGAAAGTCGATCAAAGGTTCAAAAGACTCAGACTCGAACCTAGTTTCCAATGAAAACTTCAGCGAAATGCTTTGGCCTAGCGGTTGGACCCTAGGCTAGGCAACATGAGCCAAAATGGCTTAACACTTTGAGAACTGGGGTACGATATATTCGTACTTTGAATGCAGCCTAAAACAGCAGTTTTCGGTTGCCTTACCAACGCCGTAGCTCCTCCGTCGATTGCGCTAGAGAGCTGTTCAAGGGCTCAACCGGATCGGCCAGCCTAGTAGATTACACTTGAAAAAAATTTTTTTGGTTGGGGGGTG
>JGI24158J21664_10002412_pt1 | contig 22617 bp, 21 predicted proteins | sample Ectturendosymbi3_FD_21664 | JGI IMG/M metagenome (IMG submission 21664)
AGCTGCTGAGCATGCACTGATTCAAATTCCTGAAAGTTCAAACTTCGATGTCTGACCTGTCGCTCGGAAGGCTTTCAAGACTAAAAACGACGATTCGCAAATGTATCCAACTATGTTTGAAGTCTATCGTTGTGATTTTACAGAAACTTTTGCGCTTTTGCAACGGTAAATGACATTCAGCGCTGTATAACAGGGTTATCAGCAACATCAGCTGAACTCTGAAGTCTGACTCACATTATGTAATGTGTTCTGTAGTTGCGACACAGTGTGCTTTCATGGGCAACTGACTTTGATCAATCTTGATGGTTTACAGTTGCCTTTTGTGCTTTTTTCGATTACCTTTTCGAAATAAAATGTCATTTTATAAATATATTGGTGACACACTGACTCAGCCACTACTTTCGTCGTCTAATGTGTACCGTGTTCCGGTGTCACTGGCCTTATCCCTTCTAACTGCAAACANTTTCTCAACATCACGCGGCTCAATCTGCTGCTCTGACGCAAAGTGGCGAAAAAAATGTACGAAGNCCTGAATTAAGTCGGGTGTGGTCACGTGGTTGCGCTTTAGCGCTGCGTGTGAGCACATGCGAGGTTATTGCGTCATTGCATACCAGAGGTGTGCGAGGTCGCAGATTTTCAAGATCTACGTCCGATCGGTCAGTCTGATCCGTGCACACCTTCATTATTTCATACTAGTTCCACATCAGAAGGCAAATTACAAAGTCGTTGATCAACCGTCTCTCTGTCTCGCCCGCCTATGCACAGCTTTCCAGCTAGAGCGAATTTTCGCCCCGTTGTTCGTTCGAATCCCTACTCTCGCTTTTTCTACACTGNGACGAAACGATTGNTTATTATTTTNTCTCTCAGTCGAACGCTGCTGATGTTTTTTACGCCTCGCGATTATTCCGCCACCACTTTAATTTCTGCTGAAAGGACGTTCACCAAATCGCGTTTGCAGTGATTTGTTCGCCACGTCATAAACAGGATCTTATTCCGCAACTCTAATTCCACGGCAGGTTGTAGATCGCGTGCAGCGGTTCGGGTCGGGCCTCGTGAAGCTCGGCGCCAGACCGGAGCCGTCCCAGTTCATTGGTATCTTTGCTCAAAATCGCATCGAATGGAAGGTCACTGAACAAATGTGCAACAGTTACTCGATGGTGCTTGTCACTTTGTACGACACTTTGGGCCAGGAAGCGGTCGAGCACATTGTGACGCAGTGTAAGTCGCGAAATGTTTCGTTTTTTTCTAAACACCTACACCAGGGGTCTCCAATCTACGGCCCGCAACGCCATTCCATCCGGCTCACGATGCCATTTTGTCAATAAGGAAAAAATAATATATTTACGAAAAATTTTTTGATGTGCTAGAATGTAATATATTCCGAAACAATCACATTACGCTAGATGTCTGACCCTCAAACTGTTGTGTAATAATTTATAAGGCCCTCGGTGAAAAGTTTGAAGACCCCTGCACTGCACGCCACCGTTTGTATCTTCGTGACCTCATGAGTGAAGCACAGCGCTATCCCCAGCAATCGGTGGCGCTCAAACGTTCTGCCGTTTGTGGTGCCTACCTCACGGCATTCTGCTGTTCGTTGGAAATGTGAGTATACTTCCACAGACGCGTAAATTCCTGGCAGTGCTTTGAATGCTGTTCTAAGATGCAATTGAAGTTGTTTCCCGTTTTGCTTTCTTTGCATTTGCTTTGCTTTTCAACAAGGTTTTCCCAAAAGTGGCTGTTTGCCCAGATACTGTTCCCATCCTGCCCCCTCACCCCCACCCCGTCATAAAACGCCTAAAAGCCTCATGTCTTTTTCCTGTCACGTGACCAGGCGAATTGAAGTACATTGTGGTGGACACGTCGGCGAAGGCGCTGAAGCTTCTGTGTCAAGTGGAGAAGGGGAAGTTCTTCTGCAAACTCCTGGTGGTCATGGACGACCTGAGCGCCGAGGTGAAGAAACAGGCCAGCAACAGCAAAACAAAGGTCATGTCGTTTACTGAGGTCGAGGAGATCGGCAAAGAAAAATTGCTAGATTTCAAGGTGAAGCTCTGCGTTCTGCAAGAGTGTAGAATGACTGTAGTATAGCTTTATTTTCGTCTTGAAAAGATTAGGATGAAAATATTAAGTGCAAAATATTATTGCCTACAGGCATGCTTTTCCATCTCTGTTTTTGTTGTTGTTTTATTTGCATATTTTGTTAGACGTCGGTTTTGTGCGTTTTGTTGCTTTTCCATTATAAAAGCGAAACGCCTGCAGTTGAAAATTGATTTGTGCTAGCAACAGGGCTGGCTGAGCAGTTGATCCATATAACTTAGTTCAGTGTTTTTTTAATCCGTGAAGCCATCTCGCGAATGAAATGCCTTATGCGACTGTAAACACAGCTTCTTGCAGCGCTGTTCCAACTTTATACCCTGAAGCAGGCATGAGGGACCCATTCACTATGACAGGCCGCTTGAATTGTGGATTATCGCTGGCAGACCGGAAAACGTAATTTTATCTTAAAATTCTACCTTTGTCTTCCAAAGATGAATAAGCAGGGAAAACTACGTCAAGGAGCGAGAGACACTTCCCTTGCGCTACTGTTTACATGTTTTCTTGTCATGGAGTTTCGTTTTGGCGCGATATTGTGTTCTAACGTGGGTAACAAAAATACTGATGCAGGCCATATTAAATGTACGAGCGGGTCTCAGGTCACCCGCCCCTCCTCTAACGATATATTACGCCTTTCCCTGATAAGCTTATAATGGCGACTGCAGCGATGTCAGTCTCTGGATTCACTAACAACAATCTCTTTCAAAAACGCAGCCTCCCAAACCTGAGGACCTCCACACCATCTGCTACACGAGTGGGACCACTGGATTGCCCAAGGGCGTACAGATCACTCACGGCAACATTCTGGCCAACATGGCCGGAGTTTACGCCATGGGCAGCACGGTAATAATGCATTGCTTGCTTATACAAAGCCGTCGTGAGTTTCTAGCTCNTTGTCTTGTGCGTCTTGATGCTGATAAAGGCGAACTTTTCCTGCAAGNCCCGGGTTGAGCTCCCGNTTGTACTCGAGCAAGTGCGTCGATGCTTTGACGAAATTGCAAAATACTTCCGGCAATTCGGAACTTCAACAGAGAACCTTATTTTCTGAAAGAAAATTACACTCACGCTTCTGAGGTGACAGCTGCCATTTATAGCTGGTCAGATGAGGCACGCCTGTAATGATCGAACTGGCCCGGTGAAGAGTTAAATCGACCAGGCCGCAAAACTTTGCTCCTCTTGTCCTGGCTATCGCTTCTTTGAACTTGATGTTCTTGCGGGCCTCTCAGCTCTCGCTCTTAAACAGAATCAAGCGAGATTTGTCTCAGTTCAGGTGCATGTTATTTATGACCACTGCATGCTCGTGTGCTCCTTTAGTTTGTTACACAGAAGTGCTGTTCTGTTTAATTTTACGGAAAGATCATTCCTGCCGCTTGAAGATTGGGTGTGTGTGTGTCATTTCAGGCGGACAACTTGAACTCAGTCAGTGCGATGCGGGTGCTCTTTAGCAAGCAGCTAGTTTCAGTAACGTGAAAGGCAACTTGCAGAGATCTGTTTCTTGCGAATGTTATTTTTCGTGCAAATATTTTATTATCAAAGTCTTGTCCACACGCCCAAGCTCCTTGTATAAGGTTTTGTCTTCTGTGTGAAACTCAGAAGCCATTATATTATTTACTCGCAGACCTTCCTGAATTTAACAGAAAAGGATGTCAGCATCTCCTACCTCCCTCTGGCGCACGTGCTTGAGCGAGTTGTGTCGGCGCAGGTGTACTTTGTCGGCGGCAGGTGGGATCGTTAAAAGTCGCGTTTTGCTTAAAAATGACCACTTCCTGCCAAAGCGTTGGTGGTCGGTGATCATATCTCACACGTCTTTTCGCTTTTCAGTTTGAAGTTGTTTTGCTCCCAGCAATTCCTGCGAAACATATGGCATTGGCGTCTGGTAATGACAGGGACTCCTACCTTTTTGACCACGTACCCCTTCAGCATTTCGACAGATGAACATGTACCTTTAAAAGTTCTCATGACAAAAAATCTGAGTGAAATATAAAATCCACTAGAACTTTTATATGTTCGAATATGTAGAAATAAATATAAATACATTTTTACCTTATGCTGCTGACCTCAAATGTATCCCCAGGGGTAAAAGCACCCCAGGTTGGTAACCCCCTGGCTTATGACATACGCGCTAATATGTGCAGGAGCGTGTGGCGCGCCTGACAGTTGGCCATTGTGACGTGTCAATGGTCTGATCTTTGTTTTTTATTTCGCAGCATCGGTTTCTTCCAAGGCGACATAAAACTTTTGATGGACGACATCGCCACCTTGCGGCCGACAGTCTTCCCGGTCGTGCCGCGATTACTCAACCGTATCTATGACAAGGTTGCTTTGTCGCGTCATAAATACGATGCTAGAACAGTGATTCTTAACCTTTTCCCCACCACGCCTCCCTAAGTATTTACCCCTTGTTTCAAGCCCCCTGACATTGAATCAGTTGCGAAAGCAAAGGTATTGTTTGGTAAATTGTTTGATCAATCCTTCAATGTTGTACATTGCTTAACGGCTCGCTCCCCCCATTGAAAATTATTGACGCCCCTCCCCGGAAGAACCACTGTGCTGGATCGTTCGCTTAAAACCTCCCTATTTCTGATGAAATTCGACTTTGATCTTTTCACTGCTTAAGACGAGGTGGTTGCATTGAAAATTACACACACAAGTTTGGTTCTCCTGTGAAAAAAACAACACTTTTGCTGCGTTAAAACTTTTATCTCACACTGTAAGTTTTTACCAAAACACTGAAGTTATTTAAAACCTTAGTGGCAACGAAGACATCCCTCATTTTCCGCGTTTTGCTGCAAAACGTGACGAGTTTTTTTGCTGAAAAACAAACTACGTTCCGCATTGGCAGGTCTGGTCCAAAGCTTCTCAGTCAAAAATCAAAAAAGCTTTGCTCAAGAAAGGCTTGAAAGCGAAATCGGACAAGTTGAACCGCGGCATCGTCACCAAAAGCACTATCTGGGACAAGTTGGTGTTTAGGTCAGTTGTTTCTCCAAAGTTTCGTTAATTGTCTCGGGCATCAAAGCTCGAACGTCTTGAACGTTAATGCTGTAAAAACCTCGTTAAAAGGCTTTTGCAGCGATATCAAGAAGTTGTTTGGAAGATCTAAACCAGTGGTTCTCAACCATTTCGGTGAAGGGAGCCAAATCCATACTTACAACCTTACAACTTTGTTGAGGTTTTAATGAAAGACTGCTGAGAGCAGCACAAAGGACGACGCTCGGGGACCGCATGACGCTCTCAAAGCCGCAGTCGAGAACCACTGGTTCGTCGTACATATTTTTAGCATTGCTAGCTTTTAGTATTTTTGATAAAACCGCCGCCGGCGCGACGGTTGCCATAGCAATAGTTTGTAAGAGAACACTTCCAGACGGTGACGTCAACGGCAAAGTGAAGTCTGGGCCTGTCGGATGTTACTGAAGAGTCCGCAGTGCGACTTTTTTTTGGCGAAACCTGCAACCGCAACACCACGTGCACGTCTCCACTGTTGATTCTTGCTTCGAACGGTGACTTCAGTGCCGGTGTCAAGCGAAAATTTCTGACTTCACGCCATGCGCGCATGCGCCGAATGATGTTCTGCACATCAAATACGCTGACAAAACTGATGATTAGGGCTTAGTGTTTCGGTGAGTGTGTCGGGTCATGGTTAGAAAAAGGAAAATAATTGAGGCCCAAGTCAAAGTCCAATAGTTTTCAGTGGTTAAAGTTATTCCCGCGCTGTAGCTTGTTGCGGGCATCTGACATCTAACCACAAAGTTTTAATTTATACACAACACACATCAAAAAAGTAAACGCCGAACCGTATTCCTTTACTCTGAGAAGCAAAATAACTGACTAACAATAATAGGTCAGAAATTTCGCAGAGGCCAGAAATTTCGCTTGACACTGGGTAGCATCACTGCTGGAAAGCGTGTTTTTGTCGCGAGCTTGAACCCATGTGTGTGCTCTTGTCGTTGACAGGAAGATCCAGCGTAGCGTGGGAGGGAGGGTGAAGTACTGCCTGACGGGGGCCGCCCCCGTTTCAGTAGACGTCATCAACTTCATGCGCTGTGCCCTGGGGGTGGTTTTCACCGAGGGTGAGTTGGATGTTGTTGTTGGCGATGAAGTCATTGTTGCCAGGTTTGCGGGGTCGGGAGGTGAAGTGTTCGACTCCAGCTCCGCCCTTTCCAAAAATCTCCGACTCCACAACATAACGTGAATGAAGCTTGGCTGTCAACAATTTTGCAGCGACCATCAATCAATGGAAACCGTTGTGCACAGCAAGAATTCTCTGTTTCAATAAAAGTTTCAAAAGAAATTGTACCATTTCAACAGGAATTCCCAACTTAGGAGTGTGAAGTAAAAAAAGATCCAATTGGACTTCCAGAGTCGGAGTCGGACAAAAAAAATCCGACTCCGACCCCTAGTGTTGTTAGGAATCCGACTCCACCAAAAACCTCCAACCCCTTCCGACAGCGACTCCGCAACCCTGATTGTTACGTTGCTTGCAGTCCTCCAATCCGATCGCGCCACTCACATCGTAAAGCTGTGAAGTGTTTCACTTTTGAAACGACAGGAAACGCTTTCGAATTTATAGAAATCGTCTGTTTTTGTTTTTATTTTGTAGTCATTTGAAAAAGAATGAACCAAGTATGAAACTATGACGCAATGCATGATGCATGCGATATATGTGACATCGATGTGACGTAATACCTATGTTCTGCACGTGTGACGTCATCCAGCACTCTGGAATTGCGTCATCACGCAAACTGAGAAATAATGCAGACTGGATATGGTTTTGACAGGCTATGGCCAGACTGAGGCCACCGCCGCCATCACCCTCAGTCTCCCCGGGGATTACAACTCGGGCGGGGTGGGAGGGCCGACCCTGTGCAACCTGATCAAGTTGGTCGACGTTCCTGAGAAGAGCTACTTCGCCAAAGACGGCAAAGGGGAGATCTGCGTGAAGGGTACTAATATAACCAGCGGCTACTACAAGAGCCAGGACAAGACCAAGGAAGCGATTGACGAGCAAGGCTGGCTGCACACTGGTGACGTGGGGATGTGGCTGGATGTGAGTTGAAGCCTTTGTGTTGTGGTGGTTGGTTTGTTGACTTCTTGTGAGCAAACAAACAGCCTTTTGTGAGAAAACAAACAACTCTTGTGCGTTTTAGCTTTTCGCTCTTTCTTTCCGCAGCAGGGAAGTGTTGCTCTGAAAATTTCCAGAACATTTCTATCTTTGACCATCGCGCTTGCCAGCAAATAAGTGACAGTGTTTTCTCTAGGCAAGTGTTTTTCATGTAAAGGTTTGTCGTCGCAGGCTTTAGTTACGACTTTCAGGAAATGAACATTTTTTCAAGCGAACTTTTAACCCAACAATTTGTTTCCCGCAAATGGCCGAGTCCCCAGACGAGCACCAGAGCAATCAAAGTTCGACAATCATTTCACCCGCCTCTGCGGGTGGGCTGCTTTTTTGCGGTTCTTCCAAACAAACCCTGGGTCGGCGATCCTGGGTGAGGAAGCCCCATGCGATCCTGGGTGAGCAAGCCCCATGCGATCCTGGGGCAGCGGTAGTGCCATCATCATCTACAATCCGTTGAACACCCGACTTACGCGACAATTTTTGTCTCTTGTTTGAACTCCTCCAGTCGGGACAATATTCGTTCGTGTGCTTGACCTACTGGTTTAATAACCAGTACTTTAAAAAATCAAGTTGTTTCATAACTCGAAAGTGCCAGCCACGTTGGCATAACCTTCTCTTCAGTGCCATTCTTTGAAAGTTGTTGTCCAGTGTTAATGGTTTTGTTGCTGCTTTATAGCAAAGTTAGACACAACTCAGAGGTTACTTCATCGCATTTTCATATTTTCGTGGCATTTCTTGGCAGAAAAGTAATACATTAACAAATCATTGCATTTCACAATGGGGTAAAGTAAGTTGGAAACGACATGAGTTTTAAAGAGTGTCTGTGAAATAAAAATTCGTCCAAACAAATATAAAATTGTCGAAAATCTTGGGTGTTTTTCATCGATGTGGCGGCCGCGCTTCAGTTCAGTTTTCCGTAAAAAAGAACCCCCCCGCCGTCGACAGCGGCACGTGAAAGGTCAGGCGCATCTGCATCGTGGGCCAACCAGTCCTTCCGTGAGTTGCAACGCCAGTTTCTAATCACCGCACCCTCTTGCATGTCTAAAATTACCTGCAAGTAGCCAAAATTTGTTCATTCTGCCACCAAAAGTGCAACTTTTGCCAACAAACTAGAATTTGGCAGATTCGAACAAAGTCCCCCAATGGCCGCGCCTGGAACCACAGGGAGGGGCGAGTGGCTGATAAAACTGGTTCGCCTTTTTCTGGTGATGAGCACTTTTGTGTCTGTAAGGATTGTTACGCGCAATAATTTCAACGTTGAAATTGTTGGCTGCCTCACCTATCCAACACAGAGACGAATACATTTTGGGAATGGTTGTTGCGTTTTACAAGTTCTGCAAATATTCGAGCAATAGACGGTAAAAAATTTTACTTTTATGATTTTTGTGGTTGCGTGGAAACGCGCTGCAATAAACTTACCGAACGGTGGCAAAAAGTTGCCAGAATTTTCTTGTTTGAAAAATGACACTCCCATTCCCGCTGCACCCGCAGTATGGAGGCGATAGCCACGCGTTACATTGCACGTGTTTACGGGTAATGTTTGTGACATCACAAACAAAAGTCAAATGCGTCTGTCTTGATTTTTTGTTCGTAATGTTTGAAATCAGAGTGGAGCTCTGAAGATCATAGACCGTCAGAAGCACATCTTCAAACTCGCTCAGGGCGAATACATCGCTCCTGAGAAGATCGAACAAGTCTTGGTCCAGTCGACCGCCATAGCGCAGGTGAGTTCGCTTTGTGACGTCACAAACGCAGTCACAGAAAGCCGTCAGTTGGAAGATATCAATGTCGGATCCGGTGAAAAGGGGGCTTGGTTCCCAGTGATCGCTGGTTGAGCCTCATTGGCGACTTACGACTTCCTGAATACGGAATATCGCGGAACATTTAAAAATCTTATAAGTTTCCGGTATTTAGAAAATTGTTTCTTGGAAATTAAATTACATTCAGCTCTCTGCTCTAGGCATGAAATAAATTTGGAAAAATTAAAATTCGCCGATTTTCTTTTGATTTCGTTTTATCACATCTAACCAGCAAGCTAAACTTTCATGTTAACAGTTAATTCCATGTGTTGCTACTATTTTGTTTCTATTTTTCGCTGTTTTTTACCCTAATATGTGATAGTGACTCGCACAAAAATGTCACTAAAAGTGGCCGCGAGCTGCAAAGATCGGAAGCAATTCTTAAGGCGTCGCTTGACAAGACCTGTTTCCAACCAGTCAGCGGCTACACAACTCTTGGCCTGAGTCGAGCAGATGCAGCAAATCCACTCGATATTTCGTCCTCCAGGTCTTCGTCCACGGCGACAGCCTGCAGGAGTACCTGGTCGCGATCGTGATCCCCGACTCTGAGACTTTGGTCAATTGGTGCTCGTATCGTGGCGTGCAAGGCAAATACGAGGAGCTCTGCGCGAAGGAGGAAGTGAAGAAGCTCATTCAGGAAGATATCGTCGCTTATGGGAAGCTAAGAGGCCTCCACGCGTTTGAAATTGTAAGTTTGCTGTTCTCAAGGATTTCAAAAAACGTTGAAACGGCGTGTAAACTGACGTCGAAAACTTGTGATACGGCGTGTAACATCGTTGTTTTTTCATCTTGGCCGCTGGTCTTCTTTGCAGCACCGTCGCCAAAAAGCCTTCGAACAGTGGGGCTTGACATTCTAAAAGTTGACAAAAACTCCACTAATTTGTACAGTTATATAGTTTTACATTTCAATTTGTGGGGGCTTGGAGTTCAGTTAGGGGTGGCGAAGCCCCCGTGACGACGGGACTGTCCTCTTGTATACTTTGCACAAAATCATGCATTAGTTTCTGCAAACGCAGCAACTGATGAAAAACCAAAGGAGAACGGTTTTGCTGAGGGGGGGGTCTGTCTGTTCATTGTCGACCTTGATCCGTTTGTGCCTTGGTGGGTATGGCGCCGCTTTGTTCCTAAGGGAAGAAGCGTCATGAGCGAGTAGCATTTGCGCTTTCCGGGTTCCCCCCTTGACGAAACTGTGTTTTTGCCCTAATTTATGATTTTGCTTTAAATCGATATTTCCTCCTTGCTTTTCCAGCCCAAGCGTATCCATCTCTCGACGGAGATGTTCACAGTCGACAACGACATGCTCACCCCCACCTTCAAGACCAAGCGGCCCCAGATCAAGGCCCGCTACCAGCCCGANATCGACGCGATGTACAAGCAGTAACGGCTGNCCCCCCACCCCCAGGACGTTGCGCTGTAGCAAACCCGGTTATTGTTGATGTGACAAGTTCACTGCCAAACTCGTCTTACGTAACTTTCTGTTGTTGTTTTAAATGAAAAAAACTGTTCTTTTCATTTTGCAAAACTGGGTTTTATAACAAATAAATTGCTCGGAAGTTGTTTGTTTGCTTGATCTTTGCATTCGCGAACCAGGGAGTGGCGATCTGCAGCAGGCCTCCCACAGAACCGCGGCCTTGCAGCGCAATCGTGCTTTTTTTCCGCCATCTCACGACAAGGACATATTTCGTCCCAACCAATACCACGCGGGCTTGACGTGCGAAGTGTTCCGGAACAGGCTGCTTTTCAGTCGGTTTCACTTTTGCTGAGGACAAGCACGGGATTTCGACTTCGGGTCTTTAAGAGAAAGCAAGTTGTGTTTGTCTCGTGGTTGGGGGGGGGCGGAGCGGTAAATGGGGGTGGGATTCCATTTGTGATCTCGCGTCCAACAGTTTCTGACCTACATTCATTGAACTGGTGCTTGTCTTTCAAAACTGGATCATCCGTTCAACGGTCAACTCTTTGTGCGATCGTACCTTAGCATCAGTTCTGAGTTTATCAACATGGCGTTGATCTGACAAAAGAAAAAAGATTCCCTCGAAATGAGCGACGCATTGAATACGGGTTTGAAGGAGAAAGGTACCCCCCCATCAGTTCCTCCACAGTTGGCAGAAGTCTCATCGCAATTGGTCGAAAAACCGGAGGACCAGTGAAAAAACAGCTTTTCACCAAAACAATGAAATAAAAACGATGTAAGTGGAAGGCAAAATGGTACAAATATTGGACAAAAGAACAGTGGAGAAAAGTTGTTTCATAGACGAAAGCCCATTTCTTTGTACACGGTGAGAGAAATCAGCACGTTCGAAGGAAAACCATCGCCAGAGAGTCTTCAATAGGGGGGATTTACGTTTGTTCAGGGGGCTTGACATTCTGAAAATTTGATAAAAACTGTACTGATTTATAGTGTTTCATATTTCAATTTGGGGGGCTTGGAGTTTTGTGTGGGGGTAAGGGCACCAAAGCCCCCCCGTGGCGATGGAACTGGTTCGAAGATCATCAGGAGAGAAGATTGGTGATTCCCATGTAAATTGTTTTGTTAAGCACCGGCAAAAATATTTTGGGGAGGTTGTGGTTACAACGGTGTAGGAAGCTTTCAACCAATCGAAGGAATGATGCGATCGCCACAACATATTGCAGTTCTTCAAAGAATTATCCAGAGCTGGAAAAGAGGTATCCTGATGGTTCCGGGATCTTTCACCCTGATGTTTCCCCAAACGTCGACTTTGTGCTGTGGACTGTACGACTATGGAAAAGCTCATCAAGGCGCTGATTCAAGTATGGTGTAGGAATCCAAAAATTGACATTGAATGTTCAAAACTGGCAGACTCTATGCCAAACCGCGTTAAAACACTGCTTAAAATAGTGGAGGTCATATTCGTTATTAATGTGCCTTCATGTGAAGTTTTATAACCAATTTCCAGGTGAAATAAAAATGATCCATTGTTGTAGTTACATTTCTTGTTTCAATTAATTTGCACAAGGGTGTATTCGTTTATATATTAGTAATAATCTACTGCTTTCAACAACTACCTTCCAAAAAGCTGCTTGCAACCCTCCTCAGATCTTTATGCGACAATTTTCTGGATCGAAAAACCTTCTTTGCCAAGTTTCAACATGACTACTGTACCAGAAACCACCTTGCGACTACTCTGATCCGCAGTAGACGAGGGCTGAGATTAGACAAGTTCATCCACTTGACAAGAGGAAAGCTCCACAATTAAACTAAACGGCTAAACGTTGTTTGACATAAGTGCATCCACGTACTTTGGCGCTATGTGTACAAAAGCACGTGTGTTGAACAACGTACCATGGCAGTGAAAGTAATTGCACGTCTATCGCATAATTTTATTATTAATATTCGTAACCGCTTATTGTCTGTGGGGGGGTCGTGGGGGCAGCTGACTTAGGAAAACTCGAAATGCGTAACGGTTTTCAGTAATCTCTGATAGTCCTGCCGGCTCAAAGGTTCAACTCGCTTGCCCCACAAACTATGTATGTGGAACCGGAAACCCAAATTTCAGGCTCCGGCTACACCATAAAAATTGTATGGCCCCGGCTCCAGCCATCCAAAATCGCTTGGGCTCCACAGCCCAGCTCAACACCATGACAGGACCAAGCAAGGTCGGGCATGTAATCACACCAGTTGGTCCTTGGTCAATCTCTGGGCCGCTTTAGCGTGGCTGTAACCAGCAGGAATTCTCAAAAGCCAAGCTCGGTTGGCCCAGCAAGCAAAAGCGAGCCTCTCCCGTGCATTGCAGCATTCAAAGTCGACGCTGTTTGCTAAGCGAGGACAACTAATGGTCGGACTGCAGGGACGGCTTTTCAAAACGGAATGCCCACCACTGTGTTTTTCTTCTTTATTATCAAAGTTTAGCTTGTCAAACATTTGTGGATAAGTTGTTTCTGGTGAAAGTAATAAGAGCTTCGAATCTTTGCAAATCTACGCTCGTCATGCTGAGACGCTTCAAATGGTAACCGCGTGAACATGTAACGAAATGCTGTCAGGAAAAGAAACGCATCACATTTTGGATTTAAATCTAGTTCTTGTTTAAGCAAACCGATATCAAAGCCATAAAAAAAGTGCAGACAATGATGGTGATCGATGTTCTTGTGCTTTTCTCAACAATGGAGCCCGAGGATGTTGAATTGTTACCGACTGTAGTTACTGGACCAGCGGCAATTGCTTCTGTGTTTGAATCGTTACAACCATCTGCAAATGTAGCAAAGATGGCTGAATAAATTTAACTTCGGTTGAAAAGCTACGGTTGCCGTTGATATTATCACAAAACAACGGAGTTAAAAGTTAAAATGTTTAAGTTAAAAANTNTACAAGCCAATCAGCAATCAGCATGGGGCTTAAACTGCTTGACACTTTGTCAAAAGTCATGTAGGCAGGGGTGTNGTGCTAAAAAAAGAGGTGTGGGAACGCCCTTCGCACGAGTTCCCACCCCACTGCACCATTTATTTTGATTAAAGCCGAACTCCAACACTAAATATCGCCCAGATGCCCTCACACGCAAAAAGCTCCGTTGGTTCTCGCAGTCCACTCAGAAAAACTAGTTTGCCTGTAACCTACTCCGCAACGGCCCGAAAACTTCAAGACTAAAACTCCGCTGAGACCAAGACAGCAGAGCAGGGACGAATTTACCAATAGGCTGTGTAGGCTTAAGCCTAGGACCTCAAGATCCAAGGGAGCAGCCAGCAACCTGTGGTCCCCACAGGGTCAATTGCCGGTATATGATCAGTTCGATAAATATTCGTGAGAATTTTGTATTAATTATTTTATTCATGAAATTTAGTTTTATTCACCTAATCCAGCTATGTCCAACCCGCAGCCAGCATGTGGCCCAGTCGAAGTTTTTTGTGGCCCAGTTTAGGTTTTCGCTGTGATAAAAGTATCCCACATACTCACAACCTGTCCTTATTTTGATAATCTTGAATTTGACATTTTTGATGCAGGTGGTCCTCAGTGCTACTTTATTACGTCTTCTACTATGGCAGTTAGGATTCGGACGCTTTCAGTACATTAGCTTATGGTAAATTCTGTTTGCTAAGATCAAAGTAAGCCATTCAATGTGCGGCTCTCATAAATATGTCATTCAATGTGCGGTACTGGTTAAATAGTGAAATAATTTTTGGCTCAGTAAGCCACTTGGGTTGGACAGAGCGGACCTAATCAGATTCTGTGTTGATAACGCCGGGGTCTTCCAACGAGTTGCGATGAATCTCAATATGACCATTGGTCAAGCGGCATGTCGACTATTATGTCGATATACTCAAAGCACTTTGGTTGTGTCCTGTGTTTGCTGAATCGTACCGATTGTATGTGTGACTTAGGCGAAAGAACTATCTGCTCAAAGCTTGAGGTTTATATGTGTGAATTAGGCGAGAGAAGAATCTGCTCAAAGCTTGAGGCTGTACTATTACAGATAAGAGCCATGTGTAGGGCTAGCAGCACTACCCTACAATAAAAACACAGTTGCTTCTTCTGAGCAATACTGTAGTTGTGTTAGCGTTTCTATTACGTAAAGCTCGATTGGTGTTTTTTGCTATGATTTTTTCCATTTTAATTTTCTTTAAAAAAGTCGTTCAGATTGCTGTTGAGTACTTGCGCAAGTTTGTACTGCTCCCATGCTAAGCCAATCAGGGAAGATTTTAAGGAGCTTCAAAAGCAAGCAAAAGTCACTTTGCCAACTGGCAACCACAGGACTCTACCCCAAAGAGACAAAGAAAAGGGTAACAGCAAGAAAATGACAAAAGCGCGTTTGGGTCTGATGACTTACATTAGCGGTTTTTAGTTTATCCAACCATGCGGACCCTTTTTTCTTGGCGTGATGTTCACTAACTGCTCAGGAGATAGGTACGTATATTCAAAAGAATTAAAAATGATTTAAAGGTTGCAATGTCCAGCAGAGGTTGTCCGCACTAAGCATTCGGTGCATTAAAAGTGACAAACTTAATTTTAATGAATTCCTGGATGATCTTGGTATGAAGAAGGCCAGGATAAAATCGTTTATTGTGCTCTGTTCAGCCTTAATAGATGCGATTATTGTAGCTTTTTGTACGTATTTTAATAATGACAGCATAGGGAGGTTTAAACCAGTCCCGTCGTCACAAGGGAGCATTGGTGGGCTCAGCCCCTCCAAATTTAAATATGAAGCACTATAAATCAGTGGAGATTTTAACAAATTTTTAGAATGTCAAGACCCTGTGCAAATGTAAAGCCCGCTATTGAAAACGTTCTGGCGATCGTTCTATGGTTTAAATCTCACATCCTTTCGCGCGACGGTTTCGTTGCGTTCGATTCTTAGCACAGTCTGAAAAAGTAACAAACACGCGAATTGTGAACCTAGCAGTTGCAACCATTGGGGTGCGTTGTACTTGACGTTCTTTGCTCGTGTGTGTGAGATTTTTACGGCCGCGGTAAGCGAGTCGCAACAGTGGCGATTCTAAGGGAGGCCTGGGTGGACCATTGGCTGGCCCCCCAGCTGTGTCTCGAATTCACGTTCAAGTTCTTTTGGTTAACATAAAAAATGTCCATGCAAGATAGATATTTACGTTGGCCCCTACTTTTTCTTTGGCCCCAAAGTGGCTCTCCACTTTTGAAATTCTAGAATCGCCACTGAATCGCAACGTGGTCCTCACGTTGTGCTTTAACGACTTTACGCCGACAAACATATGTGGAATGTGTTTGTTTTTTAAGCACAGATAAGACAGAACAGATTTGAAACTTATTAAAAATGTAAGCCATGTGTTTTGTCAAATATTTAGCCAAGACGTTTTCGGTTGATTTGCCTGCAAAAATTCATAATCCTGTTCCCGCCGTCCAAGCACGATTTAAACAATTCCGTGTTACTGAACGCCTTTGCGTCGAAGGCAGCAATAAGCGCAGTGATCGTGGGGCACTCTGGTAATGATTTATAATTTTTTATTGATTGCACTGTTAAGCGTCAGAGTCATTATCTTGGGCTTTGCGCAAACTGATTAGCGCTGTTTCATTTTTTCCTCGTAACATTGGGAGAGGGGCCTCACAAGGGGATTAGCCTAGCTGGGGCCTCGCATCAGGTAAATCCTGCCCTGCAGCAGAGTAACGATAAATGCAAACACTCAGACGAANCGTCGAGTACNCAAATACCATTGNTGATGTCACAAACAGTAATTGCATAATCATGCTACTGCTATGGTGCTGTACACNAGATAACTTGTCATTCATTCATTTATGCTGCTCCAGGCGCTACGTGTAGAAATTGAAATGAANAATCTACATCTTCAAGTAACGTTTCTAGTGCAGAAAGGTGTGGGAACGCGTTCCCACCCCGCTACACCCCTGCATGTAAGTGAAAGCATTTTCACTGAACACNTCATCCGCAAAACAATTCAACAAAACTTTCTCAAAAGATGTAATCATTACTAAAGCGCAGAGTTCCAGTGCAGTGACAAGCAAGCTTGTTGTTTCTGCGAGTCACTTATAGGTTCATTGGCAGTTTTGCAACTCATTAGATGGTCTGGCAAATCTTTCAGCGATTTCACTCTTGCTCCGATCGTATTTCTTTTCATGCTGCAGCTTTATTGTTAAGTCACACAGGTTTAACGCCTCGGGTCATTCACATTCACGGTTTATCGCACGAACTGCCTTGGCGGTCCACTGGTGTAAGCTTTGCGATTTATACGGTGTTATACATATTGGCAGGGCCTACGAACGGGGATTTAAGTTTTTTCTGCAGTCAAGCCCAGAATTGAGGGTCGGTTTCTCTAACTGCAGTTCTATTCGCAAATATCAGCATGGTGGCTGTTTTATTGATATTCTGAATACTATTCAATCAAGCTATACAAGTTTTGACGAGGACGCCAGGAAATAAGGGAGTCCAGTATGGGTCTTCGTACCCTCGGGTAAATTTCTCTCAGAGTCTCTGCATCATGTAACCACATTGTACCTGTGTCGCAAGCACAAGCGACTCCATCTCCTTTAGCGCCACACTCCGAGCTGGCCACCACCTGCCCGGGAGCACAGAGCCTCGAGATCTCCCTTTGTCTTGTCGCACCCACTGCAACGAGATAGTACGCGTTCTGCATGCTGCGACAGGTTAAGTGAAAGACTATCACCCAGAGCTATGTACAAAATAAATCTTAGTGAGAAAGTAAATATTATCAGCAGCAGATGTTTTCCAACAAATTTATCGAGATTTTTATTTGTAGCTATTTTCTACGGTCAATTTTTGGCAAAACATCATATTTGCAGAGAGACTTGACCAGGCCCGTAACCAGAGGGGACGAAGCTCCCACTAAAATTTTTTTCGCCTCCCTGTAAAAATGTGTTGGACAAAATATAAAACTATCGGACATAGTTCAAAAAATTTTGGCCCCTCACAGAAAACTCTTCGCCCCACCAGATGTCCCAAGCTGGTTACGGGCCTGGACTTGACACATTTTGAGCCAAACGTTGCAGTGCACAGAAAGTGGACAGGTCAAAGAAATGATGCTGTCACAAATAACGCAGAGAACAAATGATCGCTTTGAAATCGGGCAGTTTCGCTGCTTTTTTGATGGTCGTTGGGCGGATTTCAAAACAGAACTACTTGGNGAAAATTTGGCGAAAAACACGCGATTCAGTAGCGACCTATTTGAGCTTCTGNGACAAAGCGACAAAGAGACTTGCTGCTATGCCTTTTATGAAGCGCACTCTCAAATCGTGGAGTCGGCAAATTGATTTCTGGGTGACCGACATACCGGGCACGGTGACGTTAATTATCCAGCACTGTGTGATTCCAGCTGGGCAGGCTTCAAGGAAAGTTGGATCAAGAGTTTCTTCTTCACAACTCCCTGGCACTGACGTCACATTCACTGCACCAGTGCTCGTAGGGGCTGTCCCGTTCGCGGCTGTCCCGCTTACGATATAACTGCAGGTGTAGCATTTGATAGCAATACCTTCGTGAAAAGTATGATTGTTTCCAACAGTTTAAGAACAATAAGTTAGAAATTCGATATTTGAAACATAACACTTTGCTGAAAAATGCGCAATAAACAAACCAACCAAAAACACGTTGATATCGTGGTCAGTGTATTCATCTCGCATTTTGGTTGCGAAGAGGCACAAAATGAACTCCCGCCTGCAAGCAAGTTCAGCATGACATATAGGCAGGGGCGTACCGAGGGGTGAAAAGAGGTCACAATTCCTTCCTCAGGGGCGGAAAAGTCCCAACAACGTCACAAGTACTTTCTTCTTCAATACAACACATTTGCTTCCGAAAGACCTCAGTTCGAACATGGGGGCGCCAAACTTGCTTCTTGCCCCGGACCCCATTTGAACTCGTTACGCCCCTACTTGCAGGACACCAGCAACAACCGCCAACCCTGGTGCTAACAAAGCTGCTTGACAATTTTGCTGTCAAATGTTTCGTTTACACACCCTGAGGTCATATTTGGTTCAGACTGCATTTGACACAAATTAAAAAAGCACGGTCCAATGTGAAAACAGCTGAAATACCATCGACACAGTAACTTGAGGTCTGCTCAGCATAAAAACTGGCATTGACACCGTTGGGAGATGTATAATACCTTTAGCAAAAAACAAGACTGAAAATGCTAACACAAGAAGAGGAGACGGCTTGTTCATTTTCGAGGTGCAGAGTGTTATTTCCAGATTAGGCCAAATTCCAGCGATGGAAGGGTTTCACATGTAGGTTTACGACAATGACTTGAATGACTGAATGTTGGAACAAAGATTTTCTTATTTTCCAAGACATTACTGAACTATAATAACAAGTTCCTTAAGCTTATTTTGTCATTTATACATCTGCATAACATAAAAACCAAAGGTTTGTTAATTAAAAACCAGCCGATATTAAAACGTGTAAAATTTCAAGTGGTTCCAGCTGTGTTCTTCAGCTTTTCTTTATATTTTAATTTGTATTGCATTATTTTGCAAACTTGTACGCAATGTTTTGAAAACCATATCATCTCGTCTGAGAAAATTTTTGAAAGAATCGAAAAAGGTTTGCTACATCCAGATGGATATCTACATATAATCCTGACGGGATTTTGTGGCAAAGCGAGAGGAGTTGCATTTCCATATCATTTATGTGGCACATCATTTTGCTTTCAAGATCTAATCTGGGCAACTTCTAGAGAACAATCAGTGTTCCGCGTTTTGATTCTACTCGGCGAAAACAGTAAGTTGCCAAATAGCTGGCCCGTTGGCACGAAACCTTTAAATAGTCTCAGGCGAAACACTGGGAGTACGAACCATGTGGCCGGGATATTTTGGAGACCCAGACAGCAACATATTTATACATCTTTTTTGAGTAAGACGACTGGTACCCTCTGGAAACTGGAAACAAAGCAAGTTGACAGTGTTGCTTTACAGAGAACTTCCTATTTCAGGTTCTATCAAGAAAAACTACACGTTCTGCTGTAAACTAACTGGTCAGGACGAGGCGGCTATTTCTGGCGTCGGTTTTGCAATTCCCAACAAACTAAACGAACACATCAGAAACTCTGTGGATGTTTCAGAACGAATGATGGCAACACTAAACAGATCCATTCCCCTGAGCATAGTCTGTGTTCATGCGCAAACTCTTGCTTGTCGTGAGAGAAACAAGAACGCGTTCTGCGACAGTTTGTCTTCTACATTAAAATCAGTCTTAACAAGTGAATATCTCTACGTTCTTGTAAATTTTAATGATCGATTTCGGAATGATCATAAATCTCGCCCATCTATTCTTGGAATGCACGGTTCGGAAAGCAAAATGCAAATGGACAACGAGTGTTAGAAGTGTAAAATTATTATACACAATGTCTGTTGGCAACATCCACGATCGAAACACTGGCATCGGTTCGATCAGGTACTGGGAAGGAGAGCTAACACCGGACAATCGTGTATACCACAGTGCGTGTGGCGACGTTGATCATTCTCTAGTCTTGCTCTATATCCGAGTTAGTCACACTGGGAAATGCTTCACGTCAGGCCGTCCTTCAGCGTCTTGTCACAGCTTCAATGAAGAGCAAGTTTTGCTTTCCGCAACAGGTTCGCAAACAGTTTGAACTNTTNNTACCATTACAAAACCTTTCCTGCGTCGATCTTGTCAATCGCGCATGCGATGCTGTGTACTGTTGCAACCTCTCGGGTGGTGTTGCGTTGATTGCGTGATTCACCACGAACGGGATGTGCGTGAAGAATAACACCATTATTTACATGTGGCGCGAGCAAGCAATAATGGAGTGATTTCGTCTGATGATCTTTATTATTGCTTGCTGCCACAGTGCGAAGCTTTGCGCGTATGCTGCTCGGGATTTCCGATCGCAACAATACCAAGCGGCAAAAGACACGTTTTGAAAGAACTGAATGCAGGATGGAAGACTGGTTCGCCGACAGTGCTGATGTGTTGTTTTTCTTTTGTTATTATTTTATTTGCTTACTTATTTATTTATATATTCATTATTTTTATTTATTTTGTTTTACGGCAAACAACGACAGGCCAAAGCCGCATTCTTTCATTTGGTCCCGATCAACTAAAATGCTCTTCCTCTCTGCAATTATATGATGCGGTGTGTAACTTTCTTTCAATTGCTTTGGCGTAGTTGCGCTTGCGTCGATTCGTATCTCTTTATCAGTGGGACGAGAACCCTGACCGCCTGAAGCATAAACTGCGCCCATTTCGCTACCACTCTGAAAGACTGGAAAAAACAAATAAGCACACTTCTCAAAAAGCACATGGAACAATCTGTGAAAGTGTGTAAGAGTGGCGTAATACAGTACAAGGCTGTGTTTTGGCTGCAACCCTGTTTGGAATATTCTTCTTTGCATTCCGTGATGACGAAGTATACAACACTGAAGGGGTTTTTCTGCACAACCGCGCAGTGGGCAGATTGTTCAACCATGCAAGGTTACGTATCAGAACTTAAACTCGGCACATCCGGCCTCGTGATCTGTTTGCAGACTATGCTGCTTTGGTTTCACACAGCGAAGTGGGCATTCAATTATTAATGGACCGTTTTGCAGCTGCTTCATCCTTTTCCCTGGTCATTGGCAAAAAAACTTCATAACGTAACATCTGACTTGGACTAATACGCCCCGTGCAGGTGGGGTCCAAATGAGTTTCAACATAGTTTTTTTCATCTCTGTGGGTATGCTGCTGTTACTTTTACAGTATTTACCTGCTAGGAGTGGACTGTGAAAATTAACCGTTTATAATCTTTTTTAGAATTTTGGTAAGCTATCTGAAGCGTGTAATTTAGCCAATCCTGTTTTTCAGGGAGGTTCATGGACAATCTGATAAACCAGGGGCCTCCGAACTTTTTCCCAGAGGTCCACATCAGCTGCTACGTACAACAGTTCGAGGGCCGGACATTTTAGGTAATGTGGTTGTTTCGGGATAAGTCACATTCTACGAAAGCAACAAAATTTCCAAAAATATATTAATTTTTCATCATTGACCAATATCTTTTTTCCTTGATAAGAAAGTTTCGCTGGCCGCATGAACTGACTCCGCAGGCAGGATTNGAAACGTGGGCCGTAGTTTGGAGACCCGTGCAGGCCCGTAACTAAGGGGGGCGAAGACCGTCTGAAAAAATTTTTGCTNCTCCTGGAAAATGTGTTGGANATACAAACTATTGGGCATNGTTTCAAAAAAATTGGGCCCCTCTCAGAAAACTCTTCGCCTCCCCTGGTGTACCCAGCTGGTTACGGGCCTGGACTGGTGTGCCAAACCTTCATGCGTACATCAGTGATTGTTATTTAAAAACGCCCACATTGTTGAAAGCATTACTAGGTAAACCACAGGTGGGGTACGTCATATCCTCTTCAATGACTTTCACAGAAATAGACGAGCTTGTAAATCAGCTGAGAAGTTGACTCTGACACAATAACAAGCCGCCTGCAAAACCTCACAATTTTTACGACCAGTGTTTAATAATCCTAACATAAAATCACTTGATTCTAATCACCGCATACATGATGCAGCTTGAAATAAGATTTTGAAATAGCTAACAGTGAAAGAATATGTTGACCAGCCATTCTGGGAAACAAACATAGTTTGCATATTGATGCCTTCGGGGCCGGCCTTAAGCTGATGCAACCGATGCAGCTGCATTGGCGCCCGCGCCATGGTGTTTGGGTAGAATATTCATTTTTGCCAGATACACCTTGCGCTTGAGAATTCAATAGAAACGCCATGTAAATTACATTGTGAACAAAGAACGCTCTAATCAGAACTAGCAAATTTCCTCTCGAACGTTAGCAAACGTGCTCAATTTTCGTGTTGGTGCTGTACTACTGCATATCTGCGCTCTACCACGATTGACTGAACACGATGACGTCATAAAATTACTGCTCAGAGGGACCCCGCGCCTAGGTCTTGTATTGGCCCCCGCGCCCAGGTCTTGCATTGGGCCCTGCACCTGCTAGGGCCGGCCCTGGATGCCTTTGTGGTTCATGACCGAATGCTGTGAAATTGTAAACTTTTCTCCTATCATGCTTATCTCATTTTATGTGATGTGTGTTGAAGATGGCATTTGAAAGCAACCCCGCTTAATCTTGAATATGCGAGGGATTTGAAAGAGGTGATTTTGGTAAACTCCTCACATGAGGTGATTGAAGTTCAGCCCCACTTTCTCTGTTGATCA
>JGI24158J21664_10002413_pt1 | contig 22613 bp, 13 predicted proteins | sample Ectturendosymbi3_FD_21664 | JGI IMG/M metagenome (IMG submission 21664)
GCGGAAAGCCCCGATAAAAAGGAAGCGAAAGGACGTCGCGCAGCAATGCGAGAGGGGAAGGTGCCTGAGGGCGCAGTCGACACAGAAAAGGCCCAAGTCTGCAAAGACTAGGGAAGCGCTTCTTTAGTCCAGTAGGTTGGGCTCTTGGCAAATTCGGCCTGACCACTCCCTGAGGGCCATGATCGTTCGGTCCTCGGTTCGCTTCCCGACTGGGCGGTTCCGCTTCAGCTCTTTCCCTGTCTGGTTTTAGATTTCTGAAGCTGGTGCTGTGTTTGTGTTATTAACTCACGAAACCATGGTAAATATTAGCTGAATGTAGCCAAGTTTGCTTTCATAAGCAGTTCTGCACGTCTTATCCAAGTATGCAGATTAAAACAAAAGCATGACATAGGCATTCCTGATCTCTTCGTCTCCAGTAGGTGATGCAATATATTGCAACCTAGATTCTATACGATGAAAACAAACATCCTAGCCTATACCGAATCGGTACAAAAGCTCAGTTTAAGCGTACAAAAGTCCTTTTTTAGGGAAGTACAGGGTATCCCGTGTAAGAGCAGCTGCTTTATCTTTGTTTGTCCCTAACCCGTCACAAGTTATGATTAAGATGCTACAGACAAAAATCAGAAACGACAATTTACACTGGGCATATGACACGTACACAATCGCTTTATGTTAGGGTATGATGTTGTTTATGCTCAACTAAGCGAACCACACCAATGTTGCAGTTGTGATTTTAACGAGGTATGGGCTTGAGCATATTATTTGTAATGAATGAAGTAGATCTAGAAAAGACTTTTTACTTAAATTTTGATCATGTACAAGAGCGTCTTTGTCTTAAAAACAACAAAAAATACTTTTGCCCCTGTGCTGGTACAGCATGTACAATTACATTGATTTTGGGCTCATTTTCAAACTATCAAATTGAAGGTTTAATTGTACAAGTAGACAGTGCGAAACTGAACAGATATAGGATATTTTACCTACGAGTGTCGATAGTCACGTTTTGTCAGGTTCCCATGCAAACCGCAGATTACATAAAACATCCAAGGTGGAGATGCATTTTCAAGTTTTCATTAGCCTCATGATCGCTTGCTAGAAATCCTGTACACCTGCAAACAACAAAAGCATGCAGAATATTGTAACGTATAAGTAAATTGCTCCATTGTTTCTCCTTTCTGGTTTAAGGTTATAGCAAAGAATTGCCCTACTGTATTGCATGAGCTAACCACCTTTTAATGTGTTGTAAAACCGATTTCTTCCAAAGCTGCTGTTACTATAAGCCCTTTTGCATTTGATTTATTTTTCCAACAAGATACAGTCTAGATTTGATGCAGCACTTAAAAATCACAAAAAACCTCAAATCAGCAGGCGAGGGTGCATGAAAATTGCAAGCTTGTTGCTGCAGATGGATACCATATGCATTTCGTACCATGCCTCTTCAAGAAACTTCTTTGTATAACGGCTTCTGGTAATGACTTTGTTATCTCAAACATTTTAAAATGAGATTTCACATATGTTTACAGTTTTAAGGAGAAATTGCAACATCTTGTGACTGCAAAGTGTTGAACAATTTTGTGAAGTCACGATATATTTTATCCCTCCTCTATACCTTGTCAAAAAGCGTCACAAGAACTAAAATCCCTCCCCATTTTTAATGTGACGTTATTTTTGAACGGATTCCTCGGAGTGATAGTTTTTTCGATATTTGGTTGTGTTTGTCACACCAGTACACAGAAGCGCTGCCTATGCATGATACCGGTGAAAGTTTAATCTGCATGGTATTTCACGAGATAGATCAATTGCAGTAAAACGAGTCAACCGGTCTTTGTCAACCAGCGCTAGTTCGTTCGGCTTCGCACCTTTTCTTAATTAAATACAAAGTTGTTCTGTTCAAAGTAGCGCGTCTGTTTATTTGATACGCAGTGGCTATTGCAGTCAGCGTTTTCTAACATCATTTTTTAGTGAACATAACGCATCGAAACGGGAGAGCAGGTGGACGATTACGTCGGCGACGTTCTGCTGGCATTGAGAATTCAACTGCTTACCATTTGTTAATTGCGACCCCTGGTTGCAGAAGTTTCGATCAAGAAAAGAAGTCATGGACTGGAGATGGTTGTCGAGTCAGTTTATGTCAGAGCTATGTTTCTTTTCCTATTTAAAGAGCCATTTATACCACAGAATTTCGTTAGTACTCATTATCGGTTGTTTTCCCGAAAGGTCACACCGTTGAATGTGGACGGCCAGGATAGTTTTACTACTGAGAGGCAATGTAGACATGAAGTTAGAGTTATTACGCATAGTTTGTTACTGCACAATTGGCATGCATTAGAACTAAATCAATAATTCATCAATTTGAAGAAACAAGGTAATTCGTGCTGGCTTAAAACATTTTGTCTTTTGTCAAAATTGTGGACAGGCATATACTTATTCAATCTAGAGACAGGACGTTTTCAGCAGAACTTTTCCGAAATACAACCAAGAAAAAATATACAGGGTAAAATATAATCCAGTAGCAATAGCCATATTGCATTTCAGTTGTAAAAATTAAGATGAATCCAACACTATTTCACTGTAGGCGTACCTCAAAAGTTAGTTTTAAAAGGCAAAAGCGGTGAATGAATAACTACTAACAAAAAAATGGTCTTAGTTCTCATAGCTATCCACGAACATTCGCATTTATTGTTTAGTGAAAAGGAATGTTTTTTTCATTTCTAACAAAAACTTTATGAGCATAAACTTTCCAATCAACCGTATAGCCATATTCCCTTGTTGGTTGTTACCATCGGTACTACTTCGGTTCTCCTGATCGCGTAAGGCCTCACTTGCCATTTCAGTTTCTTCCGTCGAAAAAGTTGCTGGCGTAATCGTAAGCTTTTGAACGTTGACCTGCTACGTTTTGCCCGAAATGCATTCTAATGAAATATGTTTTCACACGTTGCTGCGGTTTTTTTATAGTATTTAACCTAGATTTTAAAATTCCAAAAATGAAAAAATTTCTCTTACGCTCCGAATCTTCACACACGTTAGGTCGACGGACGCAGCACCCCGGAACTGACCGAATGCTTTTGCACCAAGCTTTCTCCAACAGCAATATTCAGTGCGGAGTTCTTTGTTCCACCAAACACAATAAATTTTGCCACGGTTTGGGCAAAGATTGACATCGCGGACAACCCTGCTGTTTTTTCTACGGTTATATCACTCGTCATACTTTACGTCATCATGTTGGTGTGGTCTCACTGGATGGATAAGAAAGATGTCGAAAAGGTACAGAAGAAATTTTTTTTTCTGCCTTCAACAGTGGCAGTGCTTTTACCACGGATTGAGTACAACTGTTTGTCATATTGTATTAGCTAAACTCTATCGACTTGGTAGTTGAAAATAGTTCACCCATCGCTTTATCAAGCAACCAGATTTATTTAATGCATTCAAGTTTCGCTGACATTAAAACACTTTGTAAAGTGGTTGAAGAGGAAGACAGCATGAAAAATTTTGACGCTGTTGGAGCTTCATTAAAACATATTTTTGTAAGTTTAAAATAAATGCGTGAATTTGCTGTTTTGTTTTTTATTCCAGTGGCGCTTAAAATCAACTGTAGATAATCGCAAAGAGGACAGATGTCTGTACCAGGTCACTGTTTTCACCGGACACGGGAGAAGGGCTGCAACTCACTCAAAAGTCTCTTGCATAGTTTTTGGAGACAAAGGAAAAAGCAGAGTTAGGCGATTGATGATTGCAAAAGAATCGGTAATGTCTTCGTTGTGATAAAGACGAAATACAACTGTGATAATGCACGGTTCTGTTCAAGAACAACTGCATGCAACGCAGGGCTGTTTATCTGCAGCAACATTTTTTGCTCTGTAAACAGCAATACTCTCAATTCCACAAGTCGCTGTGGTAGTCCGACAACTAACTCCTCATTGGTAATTTAGAAGTTTAATAACAAATGAACAGTGACAGACTTGACGTTGCAAAGCTTTCCCTGTTGGTGACGGGACTGTCAGCGCGCTATTTCGAGTTCAACTCTTCTTGACGCAACCTCTGGAATGGGCAAGAGTCACATATCTGCAAGTTGAATAGCTGGTAGTCACTTTTATAATCCCTGGCTTGTCCAAATAATTAGAAGAAATTGTACTGTCGAGCCGATTCCTCTTAAAGACCAAAACTAAAATCAAGTCATCAGTGGGCTCGAATCTAATCATCAAAGCAGTAGACAAGAGTCGTCTTGATTACCTATGGCCAAGTCTATCTCACCCAAAAACTCGTGATCTTTCATCAAAATTTTGTTGAATTTTCGTTAATATTGGAAAAAGAAAACTTCACGTATGGCAAAACGCGACTCAAGTCTGACCTCATTCAAGATCTTCACTCGAGTTGCCACACTTTTGACATGATGTGACCAAATGTACGAAATATATGTCAATGCTTTGGTCGAGGTTTTAAACTTTTAAGAGCAGGAAGGCAGGGACAGAAAAACGCGAGGAATAAATCAAATGCGATGTATAGACAAGTGATCTTAAAGGCTTCCGAGATACTCAAGTAACGCAAACTTACATGTGGACAAAATGGTAGACAGCATGCCCATCAACAAGCAAATAAAAAGTGGGAGGTTAGTCTGTAGCAACCTGTGGTTGCTACTGTGTGACTGCTCTGGCACGGTTACTTCTTTGGACCATTTTATCTATTGATAAAATGAATGGAGCCATTCTATTAATATAGAGTCATTTGTGATTGGAACTGGCAGGATTTTGAATATTTGTGAGTTCTAACATCCACAAAAGTAGGTTGGTTCGTCAAGCTACTGTTCTGTTGGTTGTTTTCGTTGAAAGCTTTTCTTTGGAATTTTAATGACAAGGTGGCGAGAAAGATGAAGGAATAATTTTTGCATGCACACTTTCAAATTTTTCCTAAGTTTCAAAACAATACTTTGTGTTGAATGCAAAACAATTGTTTATATAATTGGAGAACATTTTGCTAGGTATGTAGGGAAAATTACATGTCGAAATCTTAAGACGTCTTGTTTGGACAGCTTCAGTCGTACATAAAAAGTAGGTGCATTGTAATTTCTTAGAATTACTACAGATTTTTTACTTTTTTCATAAAACAGGATCTTTTCACGCGAAGCAGCGTAATTCACTTTCTTCTGCGTGAACCAAAAGACTTAGGAACTTTGACACATGTCCATATATGGCATGACAATTCTGGAAAAGGCGAATACAGAAGTTGGTTTTTGGACCAAGTTGTTGTTCAGAACGTCAGTTCCGGGAAAAGGTAAACATTTAAAAGCTTTTTGATCAAGTGAGCAAAGCAGCTTTCAGTTGATATGTGCAAGGTACGGTGCTTATATCGTAAAATTATGCGTACAGCGACATGGCTTTAATGTGTTTGAAAAACTTTATATCCTGCAGGTGCTTTTTCATCTGCGACCAGTGGCTGGCTGTTGACCACGACGATGGAAAAGTGGACAGAATACTTCCCGTAGCAACGACGGAAAACATGTCCGCCTTTCACCGCTTGTTTATATCAACTACAGCTCAAAAGTTCACGGAGGATCATCTGTGGATTTCTGTAAACATAACTTGAACTTTATTTTTCTCCACATACTTGTATCGGAAATATAAGCTCGTCCTTGTCATTAATTGTTAACGTTGTGTTCTGGTAGAATGTTTTTCTTGCAGTTATTCTATCGACCGACAAAAAGCAACTTTACTCGAAAGCAACGTTTGTCTTGCTGCATGTGTTTGCTCTTTATGACGATGATCACTAACGCAATGTTTTTCGAAAGAGGCAAAAGTTCCTCGAAAACAGGCGCGGCATCAATGCAAGTTGGGCCTTTCACGTAAGTAGTCTAACTTGTGAAGATACACGTGAGCCGAAAAAATAGAACGCTATCTACTGCTTTTCTAACGTGACTTACTTTTGTTTATGATTTATACAAAGTAACCATTCGACGCGTTACAGAAAAGTTACAGAAATATGAAAATAGGAAGTCCAACCAGTTAACCTGAAACGTTTCAAAATATAAATCCCCAAATTATGTTTGCATGGTAAGCATGTTGCGAAGCAGTTTTTTGGTACAAGTTTCGTATTAAGCCACACTTAACCTCGTCAAAGAGCAGTTAAAACCTGTGTTTAGGAGAAAATTTATTATGAGCACGGCCTGCTTTTTGTGAAAATGCAATAGTTTTGAAAATGTTTTTATTTCTGTTTCGTGTTTAAATGAACTGCGTTTATTATCATTGCTTGTTATGAAGCTGCGTAATGATTCTCCTTTCATCATGATGCTTGTGTCGCCGTTTAGATTTTCTGATGCTTGTGTCGCCGTTTAGATCTACCGTTATTCCCGATAATAACACTAGGCTTTTCACCACCCCAAATAATGCATTAGGATGTAATTTCAGTGGAAAATCTTATATTGTAGTATACTGCAAAACAGTCAACATTCAGTGATAGCGTAGAGCAATTTACGCAAAAAACTCATTTACAACAGAGACAAACACTCATTTATAACAATTTTTGTCCGCTTCTTTCATCTGGCTGACAGTCGTAACTATAGCGGGGATGAGACTTATGAGAAAAAAACGTGCTGTGCTATATTTTGCGGTTTAAGTTTTATTTTCAAAGAAACACTGTAAGTGTGGGATAGGGGAGGGATATTCACAAGCAATGAAAAATGTCTGTTTCATCTACCTAACTTGCTTGTCGCTAAACACTTTGGTCGCGAATCTCCTCTACTTCGCAACATCAATGTGTGACTGTAAGTTTGTAGAATGTTACGTTTTCTTTGATGAAAAAATACATGTAACGCTATTTTTTGGGCGCAAGAATTATTATCTGCCAATCTAAATAAAGCGTTTTGTGCATCAGCATATCACCACTCCAGATTTGGACCAGCTTCTGCAGCACGTTGTTGGTTGTTCCTGTTACAACTTTGATAATGACTTTATTCAAAAAAGCCAAAACAAAGGAACAGGAACGAATTGACAAAGAAGAAAAGCAAGCCATACAACAAGCAGTGATGAAATTTAATAAAAAAAGTAACAGGAAAATGTTTAAACCACTTCTGTTGCTGTAAATATTGTTTACTTTGTTCTTGATAGGACAGCGTACTATTTTTCCTTGACATTGACATCAACAATATTAAGGTAATGAGGTTGCCAGCAATGATTTGTCATGAAGTCAGCGAATTCAAACATTTTTAAAGCAAGTATTGCAAGCAATCCCTGGTAGGTTTTTCTGGTAAACTCGTTAAGAAGTGTTGCTGGTCGAAGTTATTTTCATTTGTATCCAAAACGCTTCTTTTGTAATCATTAGCACTCCACTTTTGTCAACTTACATTAATTCTATTAGAAAAAGTTAAAATCGCATTTGGGGAAAATGATTTACACCGGGTATGACGTCAATTCTGTACTTCTCACGTTTCAAGGGGATGAGGGTTGAAAATAATCTTTCTAATGATTTCTGTCAGCAAAACATCACAGGAATGCTGCCACACTTCCCAATCCATCGGATTTAAGAGGATGTGACGCAGTGTACACGATCGATGCCAATGGTACCATTAATGCCAAGCCAAACATTGCCGTTGGTGTAGAAAGCAATGGTGCGGCACAATGGCCTCACTGGTGTGTCTATGTAGCCTGGAGTCTCACCTGGGTTGCCATTTTGGTCTCCGGTTTCTTCGCAATATTGTACAGGTTTGTTTTTTTTCTTTTGTTTTATTATAGCAATAACTTTTCTAGTACCCTTGAATTTTTTTTAGATGAATGTGAATATGTTCGTGTGTTTTAGAAAAAGTTTATTACTTGCATAAACGTTTTGAAAGTATGCATCGAGTTTATCACTCCACAGCGCATATGCATTACAACCACAAGTTGCGTGTTGGCGCAATTCGCTCGTTGGTTTTGAGCGAATTTCTTTCATTTTGTCCGGCCAATCTCTACAGGTTCAAATCTAAGTAGTGAAAACATCAATTTGTAAGACAACTTCTTTTAGTTTTCTTTTTATCTTCGAAAACTCTGTAAGTGTTTGTCTCAAACATTTGAAAGACTTGCTATCTTTTGCTTCTTTTGTACACAACAGGAAATATCTACTTGCAGGCCCGCAACCAGGGGTTGATAATGCCCCCCCCCAAAATTTTCAAACAGATATTTAGTTGTTAGGTACAACAAAAAGTTACAATCCTCCGGAAATATCATCTAATTGCGGCCATGTGTGCTTGAATGTCTTGAGTAATAAAATTTTGCAACTGCTGCTTTAACAAAGGACTGAGTTGATTGAAAAATATCGAAATTATAGGTCAGTAATTTTTCTCATCTAATTTTGAAAAAGTATAACTGTAACTTCTGCTCTGTACTTATTTTTCTCCAATCAGGCTCTTGACCTGTTGATTGCCTTGCTTTTCCAGCTTTGAATGGGGTAGAGATAAAGCAAACAGATGGCTGGGAAACATGATGCTGTCGTTTTGGCAATCCGTTTTCATTGTACAGCCAATCAAGGTAAGATGATTTCAGTCTGTTGAGCTATATCTGTAACCAACTGCCATGTATTCCTTATATTTATAAGAATAAAGGTAACATCTCCACACTTTTAATGCAAAACCCTATGCTTAAAAGTGACAGTGTTGAAAAAAGAATTCATTTGATAAAGCGGTAAAGTATTGCTCCACCGTTGTTCTGAGTACTGAATTCATATAAGGCAAAATACAAGGTTGCGACTCTTGCTTATTTTGCCATTTAAGCACTTTAAAATAAACCGTTTTTTTGTACAGGTTGTTATTTTTGCCATGTTTATAGCGACAATTGTGAAGAAGCCCGACCAACAAGTTTTGGACAGCGTCGATTCCCGGGAGATCAAAGAAGCTGACAAGCAATTTTTAAACGTCTGTTCAGAAAACTTGGGTGAGCAATAACGCATTCACCATGGCTTGAGCCTAAACGTTGTCGCAGTTTGTGGAGCAAATATTTTCTCGGACGATAAAAAGCAACAAAAAGTCTTTCTCCAACAGCTTAGACGACTGGTTATTGAATAAACGAAACTTGACATACGTCGGAAAAAATTGCAGAACTTGCAAGTGCAATACACAAAGGTTTGGAAACAAACGACTTTTTGTAAAAGTATTTGTGGCTGTTAAAGCAATAAATTAAAAAAGATACTTTAGGTGGAGTAGGTTGGCATGTTTTTTTCAATTTGTTCAAATTTTATTTTTCTCGTTTCTGCTTGCCCTTTTCTCTTAGCGTTTGACTACTATTTCATTACCATCGCTTTGCTTAAAGTGTTCCTGTGTGTTGGCAACAGTTATTTAAATTTCTTAGCAATTATAATAATTCATTACTATGGCGTATAATGGAGACATAAAACAGACTTGGAGTCGCCACAAGTTCTCTAATGTAACCGGTAGTTATCTGTAACTCTGAACTCGTTCTCCTCAGAGGCGGAGTTGCAAGAAAAAGAACTACGAGACGTGGTGCCACCAAAGCCTCCCAGCAAGCGCAAACTACGCAAAGCTCGACGCCTGCGAGCCAAAGAAAAACAGATGTCGGAGATCATCTGGGACGTAGTTTCATACTTCATGTACATCATGGTTTTGCTATTTCTCTGCCATGGCAACCGAGACTCAAAAGGACAAGTGATCAACGAACACCTCAAAAAGACTTTTGTCGAAGGAAAATACGGTTTAAAATCGGTATGTTATTTCCTTGAGTAGATATAAGCTATATGAATTTACTTGCGTATGTGCGACGCATTTCAAGCTGCTACGAACTACAAAGTAGTTATCTGCACAAGCAGGAACACGGAAAATTATTTTATTGCGTAAGTAGTCTCAGTTTCAACTACAGATGTTTGAAGCTGGACGGAAGAAACATATGTTACAACTTTACTCTTCCATGTTTACCTCACAATTTTTATATGACATCACGTATGCAACTGCCACCATATCGATTTTTGAGCTGGCAAGGGATCAACCATGGAACTGGTCTAACCAAATAACAACCATGACAATTACAGCACCTGTTCATAAAATTCTAAGGTCTCATTTGGAAAACGAGTCTGTAGCAGGTCACTTTGTGGTTTAATTTAGAGTGAAATTGGGGTAGACTTGCACATTGATGGTAGACTGCAGCAGGTAGTAACATCAGCATGATTCGGTAACGGACAAGTGCGCCGTAGAGGGTCAGGTAAAACTTACCGTCTACATTCTAATGCACAGTATAAGAAAGCTGGCACCGAACAAGTGTTGACATGCTGGTGCCAAGCCACGTAAACCGCAAGTAAAACTAAATTTAAACGATCGTGCGTATAACAATCATCTAAATCTTGGTGAAACATGAAAAATCTTCTTAGTTCAAAGTTTGAGAAAAAATAATGTTGGTTTGTACTCGAAACTTCCATTTTTACATGCAAATAGGCCTATTGTTTTTGAAACAACGTAAGTATTATACCTCCGCGTTCATTTCTCAATTTCAGTCTTTTGATTTTTTCCCGCTGATTTATGACTGCAAGCTACATAAACAGTAAAGCAAGAGTGATAAAAACAGTCACTTTGGTCTGGCCTGCTGGGTTATTATCATCGGCAGATGCTCCACATGCTGCGAAATATCTTCAGTGGGACGATAGCACCGTATTTTAATTGACGCACTGCCAGTCTGCGATGATTTGTGATGTTTTGTTTCCCGACAAGAAGACGCGTTATGCACATGGGTGGCGGAGCAAGGGGATTTGGGGGAAACGGATGTTCTACTATTTTTCAAGAGGATGTCGAAAATGGAAGGAACTAATTTTTGTTCCTTTACTAATTTTTGTTCTTTACTAACATTTGTTTTTCGTTACAAGGTACATCAACTTCAAAATTTTCTGAGTACCTAACCATGTTGATAAGGCAAGATTACTTGTTGCGTCGTTGTACCGTACACGCGTTGCACCGTCTTTCACTGATAGTCTGATGCAAAGCATGTCTGCGATAAATTAATTAACATTCTGTTATCAATAAGGAAGCTCGGAATGGTCGTGTGTGCAGTAAAAGTTTAAAATGTTACGTAGTTCCAAATACACATTGCTCGGACAAGAGGTTGTTGCAAAGAGTTATAAATTATACAAATTCGTACGAACGGATATGATAAGGTTTTTCAATTTATAAAAATCGGCATTACTTGAAAATTGATACCAATCTTGTTTGCGCAAATTGAGAATCCTTACCACCGCAGGTTTGCTTCATAGAGAACAATGTATCTCTTGGAGCTAATGGTATAAAAATGTACTGATGAAGTATGAAATTATTTGCGATAGAATCAGGCAGCGAGCGTGGGTGAGTTTTCATATTTAAATCATTTTAGAAGTTGTGCAAGAAGAGCATTCCAAGGTTGAATAATCACTGAAGACGCCACACAATCAATGAACCGTGATTTAGGCAGTAAACTCTCTGGACTATAAAATTCTCTCTGTCTACCCTAGTATAAGCTCGTAGCCATGGGGGGGCAATCGGGGGCAGCGGCCTTCCAAAATTTTGTGTGTTTCACCAAATTTTGCTGCAACCAGAAAAATTTGTTTTAAACATATAATAAAAACAAAAATCTGTCCCACCTAAAAATGAAGTTTGCCTCCCAAAATCTTAAAACCTAGTTACGGGCTTGTCCTGGTAGTGTACACTAGAAAGGTAGCGGAGTTGTCAACCTCACAATTTCGACATTGAAAAAGCAGTAGAAACCAAACAAATTGAGAGATTGTCAACTCAAGCCACTTGATCACAGGTTCCTGGGGTCGATGAATGTGATTTAAAGGATTGATAGGGTTTGCTGACATTCCGATAACTACTACGATGATTAAAACTTTATTTTAAATATTTCTTCCAACATATCTTCTTGAGGGCTGCGTAACCTTTATTAGGATGTACTAGGGGTCCCTGACTCACAAATGTTTACAATACGCTGCTCTAGATGTTTGTGGCTTTTAATGTAAATGAGTAAAATTTTTCACCATTTACTGTTCCCGTTCCGGGAGACCAATATCCTCAGAAGCACGTACATTTTTGGTAGGAGTCGTTTTTAAGAAGTATGAATGTTTTATTTGTCTATATCTGTTTCCTATAACCCTGGTGCTTTGAGATTATATTAGTTAACGGCAATGACATTCACAAAAAAGACCTACTCTTCATCTTGCTTCAGTGTGACCATCTCAAGATCAGTGAAATCCACTGTAGTCACGTGGTGTCACGCAACCAGGTTTTCTTTCGAAGGTCTTACACTCACCATCATGTTTCCCACTGTCCCTCAAACAAAATTTCTGTCTCCGTTCCTAGTTTTTACATCAGTAGCTTGTGACGAATTTAAAAGTGTTGTTGCACGTTGTGACATTCTGAAATGCTCCGATGCTGTACAGAAAACTGATAGTTGTTCAACGTGAACCACAATATAAGGATATGCTTTGGCTGTTATCACCTGCTATCACCACTCCCAAACGCGATTGAATAAGGGATGGGCGACCGCATTTTGTAAATACATCAGAGCAAAAAGTAGAAAAAAGTTGTTGAGGTTAAATTCTTGCACAACCCTAAAAATAACGGACTCAGTAAAGACAATGTGTCTTTTTGCATTCCTCTCTTGATCTAGTTTAACTTCAAATTTATGGGTCACTGGTCAGTAGACAAGAATTTGGGGGAGGTGAAATATCTGAAGTTATTTTAAAGCGTGTTTGGACTGCACCAATATTAGCTGTTGTGGCGACGCGTTATTGCAGGGGTTCCCAGCCTTTCTCTTGCCATAACGGTTATGGAATGCCAAATACAAGAATGTGATATTAACGTTTTGCAAGCAACTCAAAAAGGAATGATAACTTGCTCAAGTGCCATTTCACGCACATTAAATCAACTCATTTTCGGAAATTTTTGCTAACGCAGGTGACCACAGTCGAATACTTTTGGCGCTTCGTGGATAAGACTTTGCTTCCTAATCTCTACTCTTCGTACTGGTACAACGGTGCAAGGAAAACATGGAGGGAAAGAAACTTTCTAAGCGACGAACAGTCTTATCGCGTCGGTCCGGCCAGATTTCGACAGATTCGCGTAAAACCACGTAAGGATGTTTTGATATGTGCACTTTTNAAAATTTAAGGCATAGCGTCTAAATATCAAAAGCGCTTATTGCCCCGCACTGAGAGTGCCCAAACGAGAGTTCTGTAGTTTTATTAAAAAATGAAACGGATTGCAAACCCACAAACAGGAAAGAAGTCGGAAGTGTTGGAGTTCAAACGTTCTGTTTGGTGAATGAAATGCATTGCACAAGAATGCCATTTTTCTGTTTTAACAATTTTCAGTTCTTTTATGTATTCGTCGATGAAATAGCGAAGATTATGACATTGAAAACAAATAACGCGCTATAAATCCCTTTAACGACCGCAAAAGCCAATAAATTGGCTCTAGGTTTTTTGGTTATAACTCGCCAGCCGCTTACGTCACAATTTTCCCATTTTAAATTTGGAAAAGAGTCTTTGTTTCAGCGAAAACCCGGGTTTTATAGAGTAAAGCGCATACGCATTATTTTTGCTCTCGCGTTCTGGCTGCCCTGCATTGCACAAACACATTTCGATGCAAGCTTCGAATGTTCTCGAACAATGAATTTGCAAAAAACAATTTCAGAGTTGTGATGCAGCACCTGCAAGCTGTTGCGCAAGTTGTCATGAGTTTGTTATGTTGGCGGTCATGCAAGTCGCCGCGAACTTTTGCTGCGCTATTTTTTTCTCGCAATCAAGCAAAGGCAAGCGTATGTTCCTATGCACTACCGATGCCAAATTCAGTTTCATGCAACCATGTATATAGGAGAAAATTACGCATTGATACATCGACAACAAAGTGCATGATCATGACTGCCATTCTCATTGCGCAGCGCGCATTGCCTGGTGTGGCAGCTGTCATACGCGATATCACTTATGCAAGCGCGTTGTAACAATGACTTTAATGGACGTTTTCTTGGAGCATTCAAGCAGAGGCGAATTTTCATTTTCGGGGCCCTAGGCTATTTTAAATTGGGAGCCCTTCTGGAAGGTTCGCGACGTCTGATGTCATACAAATTAGCACTACACGTGCTCGTTACATTCACCGAACAAGTTGTTCCAATTCATAAACATATTGGCTTACTTTATTCTGAATTGACTCTATATGTGGAACGAAAACAGTCGCAATGAAACTAACGGAAAAGGCAGCGGGGAAGTTATCTGTCCACACTCCCATTACATATTTATTGAGTACAGTGCCGAATTAAGGTAGTGCGGCGCCCTAAGTTACAAATACACTTGAACAAGGGAACAACTGCTAAAACAAATACTGTGGGCATCCGTGTGACTACATTCCGTAAGTACGAAAAACGTGATCCTAAATAGCAGCTAGTGGCAGTGACGTAGCCAGCCCAAAATTTTGGGGGGGGCAAAATGTTTGATTTTAGGCGAATAACACTGTTTTGTTTGGAAAAACGCCTCTCAAAGCACAAAATGACGATATTTTCTAAACATCTGGGGGGCATGGCCCCTTTGGCCCCCCTCTGGTTGCGCCTATGATCAGTGGACATTATGGGCAACCTATCCTGTTTGGCAAAAATGTATATACTGTACGCATTTTTACCAAGAAGGGATATATTATTGTACAGTGCACAGTAACTTGGGCTTCCCGACTCGTCAACATATTTGATCACTGCTATTCTAGACAGTGTAGTCTCAGTATGTGTCGAAGTCAGCTGTCAAAAGCAGCAAACCTACTGCTTAAGAGTGTATTTACTAGTTTTTGCCATAGCAACTTCGTTTATGATACTGGTAATGCGTATTTCGCATATAGACGTTCATGCTCTGTACTCTTTAAAATCAGGCTGTTCAGCTTGTTTTGTCTAATGGTGCTCGTTTGTCATTCTACCATTTTTAAGTTTACAAAAGGATCGTTCTCCACTGCAGTTGGTTACTATGAGAGATAAGCGCGCAAGTCATTTCACACATTTATGAAAGAAGACTCCAAATACACTACCCAAAGGCTAGTGAATAGATGACACATCCAGGGCTGCCAATGAGATTTTTCAAATTCTGTATATATACACAGTAATCAGGAGTAGATATTAGGGAAGACAAAGACTTATTGAGACTTTGGCATTTAGTTTTTGCACTGTTTTGTTACAGAGCTTATTAATCACTCTCGAGCAGGCCTGGCCAACCCGCGGCTCTTTGCCCGGTTTCATGTGGCTCTTAACGTGAATACCGTATTTATTCGTGTGGCAAAATTTTGCACCAATTGTTCACCTTAATTATTGGGGTGCGACTTACACGCGCATTGCATGGAAGCGTGCTTGGTGGCTTGTGTAAGCACATGCACACGCGGGCGCATTTACGCGACACACGTGTTAGTTACCGTGTTGCGTGGAAGCGCGCTTTGAAGAAATGGCGTGATGTTCATGTGTGCCCATGTGTATTATGCGGCTCTTAGCCCGGTTTCATGTGGCTTTTACGTAATTACCAGTTTTCGCACTAGATAACATCCATAACATTAAATGGCTTATAAAGTTCTGTCATGTCATGTTGGTGTGTGATATTTACAATAAACCTAGCTGAGCAAAGGTATGTGTGTCAGGAAGAGATGGTGTGATGTTCATGCGTGCCCATGTATATGATATGACTCTTTGCGGTAATATAGTAAGAAATGTGGCTCTTGGTCTCGGGCTGGTTGGCCACTTCTGCTATAGAGCCATACTTAATAAACTCTGAAGCAAGTCATGTGTTTTTCCAAAATAAAACAAAATTATGGGCAAATGTGCCAAAAGGGGCCCTCAACAACTTTACTTGTAGACAAAGAACAATTTTAAATCAAATGACTTTAAACAATTGACAATGTGAAATCTACCTTCATGCAGAAGCAAATTCCCAGACAAAATGAAAAATTCAACTTACTTTCAGCGAATGAAATTTCTTTACATCATGTGTAGAATATAGCGCCCCCTTTCTGAGAGTTTGCCTCGGACAACTGCGTACCCTTGCATATGATAAAGAACAAATTTCACACAAAGAACCGCGAGGCCTGTACCAATTGCTACATTTGCTACTATTGTTAATCCGGCACTGATCGAGTACCTCACTGGCCTCGTGCAATCTGAAAAATAGATTAAAGCGTTTTGGTCCACACATACAGTGCATAACAATAACCAATACTCAACGCCATATAAAAAGAATGCTCATCGTCATTCACTTCAATCCTTCGCGCTCATTCTTCTGTAGAGATCTTTTGTTAGCGGCATAGTAAAACAACCTGCGTTGAACAAAAATTAAAATATAACTGCGTACAGAAATACTGGAAATTGTCCTTACTCTCAAAATTTTGGGGCCCCCAAAAATCGGGGGCCCTAGGCTTGAAGCCTTTTTAGCCTAATGACAAATCCGCGCCTGACGCCAAGCCGAAGCCTGTATTGAGCACTTTCTGGGATGGTTGAGGTGGACGTAGTCGTCCATGAAGCACTACTGTGATTAATCCGGTGTGCATGAATCGACCACTCAATGGTCGTGAGTCCATTATCTCATTTGAGCGAACCATACCCCTCTGAACAATGTTTGTGTCTAGAGAATGAATACCATGCAACCACCTTATAGCTGTTGCAAGTAAAAACGTATGACTATGTACATTTTAAAAAATATGGACATGTTTAGCCCATTGCACAGATCTGTATAAGTGGTTTCATATTTTAATAAGAGATGGTTTATTTACAGATTTATGCCCGGTCACGGGTACAAATCGACAACTTTGCCGCAGCCATTTTTATACTCACGAAGAAGAAAGGAATGACTACGACCGCGGCTGGCAAACAATCAGCAATGCTACAAAACCCTCGAATGACAGTGACGTAGACGACCTCACAGCTGTGGCGTGGAAGCATCAAACTTGGAGGGAGTTAAAGGGCGTTCCATTCATGGGTGGAATAACCATGTATCCCGGGGGTGGTTACTCAGCTGAGCTTGGCGTGAATTATGAAGTGAGTGGTGGCAATATCGTGTGCGCTGCGTAGGCCATTTGAATCTCAGCCTACATAATGAAAAACGTTTTATTGAGCAGTCCGGAAAGATGATAACCTCATCACTGTTTGAAAACTCGTGGATCGACTATTACACAAGAGCAGTATTTTCGGAGTTCACTTTATACAATCCAAATGTCAACCTCTTCACATCTGTCCAGCTTCTGTCGGAGTTTCCGCCCACTGGTGCGGCTGTCACTTTTACAAGCATTGTCACTTTCCGTCTTTATCACTACATCGGGGCATACGGAACGGTTATGGTCTTCGCCCAGGTAATTCTGCTTGCTTATTTATTGTAATTTAATATTACCCGCCTTATACGCAGCCGGTGCTCTTTCGAATGGCCAGGTATAGAAGTTTGCGTTGTATTTAAAATAACACCTAAGTATGCCTCGCAAGTAGTGATCCACATGTTGACTGTTTACTTGACCGGCTAAAAGGGCGGAACTTGTTGCTTCTGCAGGCAATTTTTGTGCTTCACTTGCTGTACTTCACTTTCCAAACATTCAAGAAGTTGTTTCGCACACGACTTGATTTTTTCAAGCAAGCTTGGAACGTTTTTGATTGCGTGATCATGATCATGGATTGGACGGCTGCGGGATTGTACGGTTTGCGCTTGGTGCTCACAAACATCACCATAAATGCTTTCCATCAGAACAAACGTGAGATCAAGGAAAATCACTTCTTGAAATGATTTATTGTTAGCAAAGTAGTACTAGTGGTCAAAATATGTCGTTTTAGAAACCATGATACAATGATTTATGATTCATATAGCTCAAAACCGTATTACTCAACTCTTTGAATTATGGCGTATTCAACAACTCGTTAAAGGAATACTGTATGTCTAATATTAAAAAGAAAAATTTTTTAAATCAAACAACTTTGTTGAGGGTGGTTGTTCAAGCTCAAAAGGCGGAAATAAATACTTGAACTACGTTTGCATTGTTGCTTTGACTTACTTAGACACCCGAATCAGCGTTGGGCATGAAGTGGCAAGAATTGATACATTTATTTTCATGTAATAATTTGACAAAGCTCAAGAGTAAGGCCGTATCTTTGGTGAAAGATCAATTTCGGGATGGATTTCTATTTCACTGCTAACATCCTCGCCATAGACAGATTAATCATCGTCTTCTTGAGACACCACTTTATAAATGACTATTCTATATCACAATGATTCTTAACCTTTTCTCTGCCACGCCTCCTTTTTAAGCAATTGTCCTTTGTTTGAAGTCCTCCTGACTTTTTAAATAAGGATATTGGACGGAACACTTTTTCGTTCAAAAACTTCCCATGTTGCAGAACGCGTAAGAGCTCGCGGCCCGGTAGAAATTTATTGACACCACCCTGGTTAAGAACCATTGCTCTATCATGTAATGGTACGGCTAAAATCGCTTGCTCATGCATTTTGTATGTGTTTATCATTCTCAGTTGACACTGAGACTACCAGCCTTCTTGTTTAGCAATTTATCTTTTAATGCATCGAATTCCACTTAAAATGCTACCGCTACGTTTTTACGGATGGGCCAAAAGAGGAGCTGCGGACTCCGCAGGGTTCAGGTGGAAGTGAAATCCTGAAACCTTTTTTTGTGCGGATGCGGAAAGGAGAGGTATTCTAGGCGGAGTCAACTCTGACATTCTCGAATTAGGTGGAGCAAATATTCCAGGGGATGGAGCTGATGCGGAGTCAAACATGAGTCATTGTCCATCTTTAGTAGCATACTTATCCAGCTTTTTCACTCTTTTTCTCTCATTTTCACACACTAAACAGGTCGCCAGATTTTCTGGTTGTTGTTTTATGTTAAATCCATCCCTTGCAATTGTCAGGTCACATATAGTCTAACACTGCTCTATTTATGATGACTAAGAACGTATAGGCAGTGGCACCCGAATTTTCCAGTTTCTAGTATCTTATTCAATAAATAATTCGTGTCTTGCATATAAAATGTAGAACATTGCAAAAAAGTCTTGCATGACAATAACTATGCCAAAAACCATTGGTAGAAATCGTGTAATATTAGTTTGGCTTCGTTTCTACTTGAAATATTAATGACCAATAACAATCAGATGGTTTTCCGAATTGCTTCACAAATTTGTAGAATATATCTAAACGTTTGTTTACATTTCTCCGCAGGAAAATTTGTTAACTTCCAACAAGTCATGACGGTTGATTCAATCGTTGGCTCGGTGCTTGCCGTCAGTGCGTTCCTTGGAATCATTCGCTTTCTCAAGTTGCTTCGATTCAATCGCAAAACAGGGATGCTGGCGTCAGTAATGAAGAACAGCGCTAAGCAGTGGCCTGGCTTCATTGCATTGTCTGCAGTTTTTTTCATTGCCTTTATTCATATCGGGTTGGTCACTTTTTGACTTTTTAACTGAGATTGTTTTGTTAATGTCTGAGTTCGCTCTAATCTAATTTGATTTTATGCAACAGGTACCTAATTTTCTGCTCATATTTGGTTGATTTTCGCTCCATATTTTCGGCAACAGAGACCATGTTTTCCACCATGATGGGTAAGACATTTTTCCTCATACTAAAGGACGTTCAGTAAAAATTTCAACTGTAACATTTTTGGGTAAAAACTTCGCCTGGTGGATTTATGATTTTCAGGCCGGCCTATTTACAAAGATCTACGCAACCTATACAGAATATTTGGACCGACGTATTACTTTTGCTTCTGTTTCACTGCTGCATTTATCGTCATCAACGTTCTAATTGCTATTATCAATGAGTCGTATGGCATTACACTTGAATCTATTGGAAACTTGAAAAACGAGTTTGAAGTCCTTGATTTTATGCTCAAACGATTCCGAAAGTGGAGTGGTATTGCAGCACTACAAACTGAAAAAGGTACACACAATTTTGTAGACTAAGCTCTTCAAACAGGCCCGCAACCAGGAGGGCTACCAGGCAATTGCCTCCCCCCGAAAATTTCAAAAACATGCTTGGTTGTTAGGTACAACAACAAGTTACAAACATCTCTCCTCTTCCCGAAAATGTCAGCTGGTTGCGGCCCTGTCTTCAAACATCACGGTTTTACTAATAAGCGATGTTGCATGGTTTTTAAAGATGCCAACGAGTCGTTGAGGAACATTCACTTGTTTCCTTCCCAACTCTTTTGCAATGGGAGCATGGTCGACAAATGAGCCTTAGAGAAATATTAAAATTTAGCATATATGAAGTTATCTGCTAGGTATTGTACTGATCCTTATTGCATTTTAGTTTCAAAGATGCACTGTGTACGATGTTTTGTTAATCTTGGAGTTCCTTTTCTTTCCTTCGCCCTTTCTTCCTGTTTCTTCAAATTCAATAAAACCAGTGTACATAAACTTGCGTTAAAAAGTTTTGCAGAATCATCTTCGCTTTAGTATTCGTTATTGGCGCGTACAATTACATTACATAACAACTTTTTTCCAGAAAAGAAAATTAGTCCTACCCATGCTTCAGGAGAAGAAGCTCCTCTTCCACCACTTCCATGTAAGCACAACAAAAAAGATTATTGTTGAATGGTGTATGCATAACCCATTCGGTGTATGTTATACGTTTACGCAAACAACAGCACACACTGCCGTGTTTTCTGTCAATCCGTCCACCAGGTAAAGTTGATAAACTAATCAAACGAATGATTTTGCGAAGAAAATCTTCAAAATGAAAGTTTTAGTTTAAACCCTGCATTTTTTACAACAAAATATATATATATTTTCACATTATTTCAACGAAGCCGAGAGCTTTGTTTGCATTGATCAACTTATTTGCAATTGCGTTTGCATTTACTATAATTTCGCTGAAAATGGTTACTTTTTTGCATGGTGGCTTTTGGCATTGCATCTGCTTATTAGCTGAGTCATATGAAACAATAAATCTCTTTCTATATACGAGTATATATATACCAGTTTTTTTAAAGAAAATGTCAGGTACCCGGTATGGACCAGTAGGGACCCGATTTCTATGATTCTAGGGACCCGATTTTCAATTCTTGGGACCCGAACCGGGTCCCTGTAAAAACATACAGGGTGGCCCAAAAGTAGATATAGCCTACAGTCGATGCGTTAGTTCGGGCCAAAAACTAGGCCCAAGATAAAAAAAGAAACAGCTAGGAGGAATAGTAATGCAATTTTAAGTCAATATCTACTCTAACAAATATTTCGTGTCTGTGGTACTTATTCAGTAATGTGAAGAACATTGAATTACTTATGGACCACCCTTTATCAACACGGCGCCTGCACAAACGCAGAAAAATGGTTGTTACGATTGAACAAAGCACGTAAAACGCTAGTGCTGTTTAGTGGTCGGGAGAGTTTCACATATTGAGCATTTTGTTTGTGTGATTAACGCCCAAAACGTATTCTGCATTCTTGAATGTTTCAAAGAAAATTTCCTGTACGCCAATCTGTTGAAACACACTATGACAATTATTTGTCAAGCATGTGACAATATTCCTTGTCTTGACCACAAAACCCTGAAAATCTATGAAATTGACTAACACCTGATGTGCTTGATTTATAAAAACGCGAAAGAAGTGGACTGTACTAGTAAACAATGATGGACTTAGAGTTGGGGGGCCCGAGGCAAGGCTGTAAAGGGGGCGTTCTGATGACGCCATCATACTCAGTCAACCGTTATAAGACCTTTTCACCAATCCTAGGAAGGGGATATGCGGGTCGCGGTTTTATGCACTTCTCTATGCCGCATTAGGGATTATGGTTAGGGGATGGGGGTAAAACTAGCTTTAGTGTTAAAATTTCGTATAGTGGTTAGATTTAGTGTTATTTTCCCAGCAGATTTGGCGGGAAATCTTCGGCGAGCTCTGTGTAGTGTTTGTAAAAACTTACCAGTGTTCATTGACTAAAAATGCGGTAGTAAACAAAGAATATTAGATTGCGATTTACAGTAAACTTAATATAAAGGCAAACTGAGTTTGATATAGATCAATGGAGTACAAACCAGGTCTATGTTTGAACACAAGAAAACTCTTGGTATTTCGTATGCACTACATGCTCTTAAAGCAGGGACCCATTTTTACAGTCGTCCAAACCATATTATGAGAAGCTTCATTCTCTGACAGTGAAAAAAGATATCATTTGCTATAAATTTTGGCTCTTACTCGATGGGTCTTTTCAGAACTTTTTGGAACGAATTTTAACCCGCAGTCTTTTCAAAGGTATTTAATTTGGTTTGAAGCTTTTCTTTATGTACACATTAAGGATGCTGCTTGGGGCCCTGTGAAAGCAGAGTAGGCTACTTACACATTGCAGTGGCGCTTGAGGGCCCTTTGAAAATAGAGTACATGTACATTGCAGTTGATATTGGAGGCCTTTTTGAAAGCAGAGTACCTATACATTGCTGTTGTGGGACCATTTGAAAGCAGAGTACCTACACATTGCAGTTGCTGTTGTGGGCTCTTTCAAAAGCAGAGTACTTACGCATTGCAGTGGCGGTTGGAGACCGTTTAAAAGCATTACAGTGGCTACTGGGGGTCCCTTTGAAAGTGTAGCACATACATATTACATTTGCTATTGGGGTCCCTTTTAAAGCAGAGTTCTTACACATTGCAGTTGCTGTTGGGGCCCTTTTGAAAGCAGAGTATCTGC